>PVMJ01000231.1_pt1 | contig 125161 bp, 106 predicted proteins | sample 1853361 | NCBI WGS metagenome assembly PVMJ01 (sample SAMN08533506, study PRJNA380276) | Synthetic metagenome, whole genome shotgun sequencing project. | isolation source: mock microbial community containing genomic DNA from 20 ATCC strains | collected 2017 | reverse complement strand
GTTGTTTGTTGTTTGTTGTTTGTTGTTTGTTGTTTGCTGTTTGATATTTTATCTATATATTTGTAACATATATCTTCACTTCCGTCTTTTGACCCGTCATTCACAAGGATAAGTTCGACATTTTCATTACTTAATATAGATTCTATGGAACTTAAACACGCTTCCAAATAACTTTCGACATTATAAATAGGAACTACGATACTTAAATCCATATCTTTCTCATTTTACTAAATCATTTTAATCTTAACCCAATCATAACCGGCAGGAGGGGAAACGCCCCCCTGTTTGATAACGGACGCGCCGTTTCCTGCCGCCCGAAAGGTTTCAGACGGCAGGGATTCCGGTTATTTGCCCGCTTTGAGCCCTTGCCACAGCTTCACGCCCAGTTTGACGGATTCTGCGGATTTGGGCGATACGATGAAACTTTTTTCCATCAGTTCTTTGTTCGGGAAAATCGATGCGTCGGAGGTGTATTTTTCATCCATCAGCTCGCGCGCGGGACGGCTGGCGGGCGCGTAGGTAACGAAGCTGCCGTTTTTCGCCGCCACCTCGGGCCGGAGCGTGTAGTCGATATAGCGGTGGGCATTGGCAACGTTTTGCGCGTCGCGCGGAATCATAAAGGAATCCACCCACACGCCCACGCCGGTTTTCGGGGTCAATACTTTGATTTCCACGCCGTTTGCGGCTTCTTCGGCACGGGTTTTGGCAATGTTCAAATCGCCGCCGTAACCGATGGCGGCACACAGGTTGCCCGCCGCCATATCGTCGATATAGCCGGAAGAGCTGAAGCGTTTCACGTCGCCCCGGACGGCTTTCATCATATCGACGGCGGCTTTGATGTCTTCGGGATTCTCACTGTTGGGGTCTTTGCCCAAATAGTGCAACGCCAAGGGAATCTGTTCGATTGCGCTGTCGAAATAGCTGATGCCGCAGGATTTGAGTTTGGCGGTGTATTCGGGTTTGAACACCAAATCCCATTCGTTTTCGGGCAGCTTGTCCGTACCCAATGCTTTTTTCACCTGCTGGGTATTGATTGCCAAGGTATTGATGCCCCAGAAATAGGGGACGGCGTATTCGTTGCCCGGATCGACGGCTTCCATCATTTTCAGCAAATCTTTATCGATGTTGCCGTAATGGGGGATTTGCGCCTTGTCGATTTTCTGATACGCGCCCGCTTTGATTTGCCGGCCGACGTTGGCGATGGACGGCGCGGTCAGGTCGTAGCCGGATTTGCCGGTCAGGACTTTTGCCTCCAGTGTTTCGTTGCTGTCGTAATAATCGGAACGCGTCTTGATGCCGGTTTCTTTTTCAAAGGCGGCAACGGTTTCGGGATCGACATAATCCGACCAGTTGTAGATGTTGAGTTTGCCCGATTGTTCGGCTTCGGGCTTGGCGGAGGGGGTTTGGGCGGCGGTATCGCTTCCGCCGCCGCACGCAGTCAAGGCGAGGCTCAGGATTGCCGCCGCCACCAGTGTTTTTTTCATGGTTTTCGACCTTTCGTTCAAAAATAAAAAACATTGCAGGGACGGACGGGCCGCCTGCATCGGAAGCTGTGGGGGCGGCCGGTCGGCTTTCTTGGCCCTTGGTGCAGCAAGGTTTGCATTAAACGGCAAAAACAGCCGGGGCGCAACCGTTAATTTTCACCGGTTTGCCGTTCCGGTGCCCGATCGGGCGGTAATGCGGGACATTGTTCCGCCTGCGTAAAAATGCCGTCTGAAGCCTCGGCGGCTTTCAGACGGCATCGGGGCGGACGGCATCAGTTGCTCAACACGTCCACGCCTTTGGGCGGGGTAAACTTGAACGCGCCGCGCGAGAGTTGGGGATTGGTATTCAAACCGCCGAAACTGATGGAGGTTTGGTTGCCGAAGCTGTCTTTAAGCTGCATGGCGGCGAGGTTGCCGCCTTTGAAGCCGATGCGGATGTATTGGTAGCCGGCGTTGTTGCGTTTGGGCGTTGCCAGCACATAATCGATGCCGTTGGACGAACCGTCCTCTTTCAGCGTGTAGCTGCTTTCGAGGGCGGTTTTGTTCGACAGGATGGCGGCGGGGCTGCCGCCTATGGCCTGGTCTTGGGACGACTTGGTCACTTGTGCCAGATCAACATCGTAGAGCCAAACGGTTTGACCGTCGCCGACGATGGTTTGCCTGTAAGGTTTGGTGTATTCCCATTTGAAAAGGCCCGGTCGCAGGATTTTGAACGTGCCGTGCGCGGTTTGGGTTTTCTTTTTGCTTTGGACGGTTTGGGTGAAGCTGCCGCTGATACCGTCGGCATCGTTGTTGAATTGCTTAAGCGCGTCTACCGCGCCCGCCTGTGCGGAAGCGACGGCGACGGTCAGGGAGCAAACGGCGAGGAATTGGAACAGGTTGTGCGGTTTCATCATTATTTTTCCTTGTCGGGATGAGTGTGGCGTAAAGTATCGGCGCAGCAAAACAATCATACGGGCGGCGTTACGGGCGGTTTGCATTTTGCAAACCGCGTTTTCCGAGGGCTGATTTTTTGCCCACCGGAAAAGGCGGCGCGCCACGCTGCCCTTTAATGTGTGCCGCGTTATAGTGGATTAACAAAAATCAGGACAAGGCGACGAAGCCGCAGACAGTACAAATAGTACGGAACCGATTCACTTGGTGCTTCAGCACCTTAGAGAATCGTTCTCTTTGAGCTAAGGCGAGGCAACACCGTACTGGTTTTTGTTAATCCACTATATTTGACGGTTTGGGCGCGGAATGCCGAATCGCGGAGATTATATGCCTCATCTTGTTTTTTTTAAACGCTATAATATTTGTTTTCCGAACACGGCGGACTTGAGATGAAACCCGATATTTATGCTTTGCTGGAACGCGCCCTGCTTTCGGGCGACCCAGATGAAAAAGGACGGCTGACGGATGAGGCGTTTGCCGCCGTTCAAAATGCGGACGGGGCGGAAACAAACGCACCGCCGGCGGACTTCCCCCGCGCGGGACGACCGGACAAGCCTGTTTTGGTCGCGCCGTCGCAGCTGACGCCACGCAAAATGAACACAACCGAAGGCTATGCGGCGATGCTGCACGCGATTGCGCATATCGAATTCAACGCCATCAATCTGGCTTTGGACGCGGCATACCGTTTCCGCACGCTGCCGTTTCAGTTTGTCCGCGACTGGGTGAAAGTGGCGAAGGAAGAGGTGTACCATTTCCGCCTGATGCGCGAAAGGCTGCGCGCTTTCGGCTTCGATTACGGCGATTTTGAAGCACACAATCATTTATGGGATATGGCATACAAAACCGCCTACGATCCTTTGTTGCGTATGGCTTTAGTGCCGCGCGTTTTGGAAGCGCGCGGGCTGGACGTTACGCCCGGCATACGCGCGAAGGTGGCGCAGCGCGGTGATTCGGAAACCTGCGGCGTGTTGGACATCATTTACCGCGACGAAGTGGGACACGTCGCCATCGGCAACCGGTGGTATCAACACCTTTGCCGCGAACGCGGTTTGGAGCCTGTCGCCCTGTTCCGCAGCCTGATTGCCCGTTACGATATGTTTATCTTCCGGGGCTATGTGAACATCGAAGCGCGCGAAAAAGCAGGCTTCAGCCGCTTTGAATTGGATATGTTGGAAGATTTCGAGCAGGGTTTGAAACAAAATAAACATGCCGTCTGAAACCCTTCGTCCCGCACTTTATAAAAAAGGAACACACATGATACAAGCCGTATTGTTCGACCTCGATGGCACGCTCGCCGACACCGCCCTAGACCTCGGCGGCGCACTCAACACCCTGCTCGCCCGCCACGGACTACCTGCAAAAAGCATGGACGAAATCCGCACCCAAGCCAGCCACGGCGCGGCAGGACTGATCAAGCTCGGCGCAGGCATCACCCCCGACCATCCCGACTATGCCCGATGGCGCACCGAATACCTTGACGAATACGACAGCCGCTACGCCCAAGACACCACCCTCTTCGACGGCGTAAACGAACTCATCGCCGAACTCGGAAAACGCGGCATCAAATGGGGCATCATCACCAACAAACCCATGCGCTTCACCGACAAACTCGTCCCCAAACTCGGCTTCATCATCCCACCCGCCGTCGTCGTCAGCGGCGACACCTGCGGCGAGCCCAAGCCCAGCGTCAAACCCATGCTGTATGCGTGCGGACAAATCCACGCCGACCCGCAACACACACTCTACGTCGGCGACGCGGAACGCGATATACAGGCGGGGCGCAACGCCGGTATGACGACCGTCCTCGCCGAATGGGGCTACATCGCTCCCGAAGACGATACCGGCTCATGGCAGGCGGATTTCCACATCCGCACGCCACTCGATCTGCTCGAATGTCTGGACAAAATACAGCCCTGAAAAATATCCGCCCCACAAACATATAGTGGATTAACAAAAACCAGTACGGCGTTGCCTCGCCTTAGCTCAAAGAGAACGATTCTCTAAGGTGCTGAAGCACCAAGTGAATCGGTTCCGTACTATTTGTACTGTCTGCGGCTTCGTCGCCTTGTCCTGATTTTTGTTAATCCACTATAAAACTGCCGTCTGAAACCTGATTTCAGACGGCAGTTCCGCCTTCAAACCGAATCAAAGCCCGTCAAAACCTGCGTTTGAGCTTGCACGCCTGAAGGATGTGTACCGCCAATTCCTCAACCGACTTATCCGTCGTATTCGCAAACGGAATCCCATGCCGTCTGAACATACTCTGCGCGTCCGCCACCTCGCTGCGGCATGTATCGATTTTGGCATAAGTTGAATTCGGGCGGCGCTCTTGGCGGATGGCCTGCAAACGTTCCGGCTGGATGGTCAACCCGAACAGCTTATCCCTATAAGGCTTGACCATACGCGGCAGATCGGCCGATTCCAAATCGTCGGGAATCAGCGGATAGTTTGCCGCACGGATGCCGTATTGCAGGGCGAGGTAAAGGCAGGTCGGCGTTTTGCCCGAACGCGATACACCCATCAAGATTACATCCGCTTCCTGAAGGTTCTTATCGCTGACCCCGTCGTCGTGGTTCAAAGAAAAATTGACCGCTTCCATACGCGCATCATAACGCTTCGTATTACCGATACTGTGATGCCCCTGCCCGGATGCCGTGGCTTCGGTATTGAGTTCCTTCTCCAACAGTCCCAAAAAAGTCTCAAAGAAATTAATCTGAAAAGCATCCGCCCCTTTGATAATCCGACGGATTTCGTCATCAACCACACTGACAAACGCAATCGGACGCTGACCGTTTTCCTGCCGGCTCCGATTGACCTTCTCCACCACCGCGCGCGCCTTTTCCGGCGTATCGACAAACGGATGCGTATGGCGTTTGAACGACAGATTGCCAAACTGGTTCAGCAACGCCTCGCCGATATTCTCAGCAGTCAGACCGGTACGGTCGGAAATGTAAAACACATGGCGCGGACTGCTCATCTTCCATCCTTAAAACACAGGTTTAAAATCCCATCATAACAGCAGCAGCAGACACAAGGAAAGCACCCGCAGCACACCTACCTCGGATTACACCCAAACAGACACAATATAATTTTGAAATAAAATTATTTATATAAAGTATTTTTTGGCAGAAAATTTTAAAAAATAAACAAAAAAATCAAACAGAAAAAACATTAACCTATTCAAACCACCTGTTTTACAAAGAAAATACCCAAAAAAAGAAGTATACCGGCTGTAAGTTTCAAACCGCTACACACGCCGAAACCGCAATTTTTCAGACGGCATCATGATTTTAAAACGGATAAAACACATGACAGCAGAGGAACGAATCGCTTAAAATAAGCACGCGGATTTGTTTCTTTTTTAACATATTTTGGATTGGACACACAAATGGCCGACAACTACGTAATCTGGTTTGAAAACCTGCGTATGACAGATGTTGAACGCGTGGGCGGTAAAAACGCCTCGCTGGGCGAAATGATCAGTCAGCTGACCGAAAAAGGCGTTCGCGTCCCCGGCGGCTTTGCCACCACGGCCGAAGCCTACCGCGCATTCCTCGCACACAACGGTCTGAGCGAACGCATTTCCGCCGCACTGGCAAAATTGGATGTCGAAGACGTTGCCGAACTGGCACGCGTCGGCAAAGAAATCCGCCAATGGATTTTGGATACGCCTTTCCCCGAACAGCTCGATGCCGAAATCGAAGCGGCATGGAACAAAATGGTTGCCGATGCCGGCGGTGCGGACATTTCCGTTGCCGTACGTTCTTCCGCAACTGCCGAAGACCTGCCGGACGCATCATTCGCTGGACAACAGGAAACCTTCTTGAACATCAACGGCTTGGATAACGTTAAAGAAGCGATGCACCATGTATTCGCTTCCCTGTATAACGACCGTGCCATTTCTTACCGTGTCCACAAAGGCTTCGAACACGACATCGTCGCCCTTTCCGCCGGCGTTCAACGCATGGTGCGTTCCGACAGCGGCGCATCAGGTGTGATGTTCACCCTCGACACCGAATCCGGCTACGATCAAGTCGTCTTTGTTACCTCCTCTTACGGTCTGGGCGAAAACGTCGTACAAGGTGCGGTCAACCCGGACGAATTTTATGTGTTCAAACCCACGCTCAAAGCGGGCAAGCCCGCCATCCTGCGTAAAACCATGGGTTCAAAACACATCAAAATGATTTTTACCGACAAAGCAGAAGCCGGTAAATCCGTAACCAACGTCGATGTCCCCGAGGAAGACCGCAACCGCTTCTCCATTACCGACGAAGAAATTACTGAGTTGGCGCATTACGCACTGACCATCGAAAAACACTACGGCCGCCCGATGGATATCGAATGGGGACGCGACGGCTTGGACGGCAAACTCTACATCCTGCAAGCCCGTCCCGAAACCGTAAAATCCCAAGAAGAGGGCAACCGCAACCTGCGCCGCTTCGCCATCAACGGCGACAAAACCGTATTATGCGAAGGCCGCGCCATCGGTCAGAAAGTCGGTCAGGGCAAGGTGCGCCTGATTAAAGATGCTTCCGAGATGGATTCCGTCGAAGCCGGCGACGTACTCGTTACCGACATGACCGATCCGGATTGGGAACCCGTGATGAAACGTGCTTCTGCCATCGTTACCAACCGCGGCGGCCGTACCTGCCACGCCGCCATCATCGCGCGTGAATTGGGCATTCCTGCCGTTGTCGGCTGCGGCAATGCAACCGAATTGCTGAAAAACGGTCAAGAAGTTACCGTATCCTGTGCCGAAGGCGATACCGGCTTTATCTATGCCGGTCTGTTGGACGTACAGATTACCGATGTCGCCTTAGACAATATGCCTAAAGCACCTGTAAAAGTCATGATGAACGTCGGCAATCCCGAACTCGCATTCAGCTTCGCCAACCTGCCCAGCGAAGGCATCGGCTTGGCGCGTATGGAATTTATCATCAACCGCCAAATCGGTATCCACCCCAAAGCCTTGTTGGAATTTGACAAACAAGACGACGAATTAAAAGCGGAAATTACCCGCCGTATCGCCGGTTACGCGTCCCCTGTCGACTTCTACGTCGATAAAATCGCCGAAGGCGTGGCGACATTGGCCGCATCGGTTTATCCGCGTAAAACCATCGTCCGTATGTCCGACTTCAAATCCAACGAATACGCCAACCTGGTCGGCGGCAACGTATACGAACCGCATGAAGAAAACCCGATGTTGGGCTTCCGTGGTGCGGCGCGTTATGTCGCCGACAACTTCAAAGACTGTTTCGCCTTGGAATGCAAAGCCTTGAAACGCGTCCGCGATGAAATGGGGTTGACCAACGTTGAAATCATGATTCCGTTCGTCCGCACTTTGGGCGAAGCCGAAGCCGTTGTCAAAGCCCTGAAAGAAAACGGCTTGGAACGCGGCAAAAACGGCCTGCGCCTGATTATGATGTGCGAGCTGCCGAGCAACGCGGTATTGGCGGAACAATTCCTGCAATACTTCGACGGCTTCTCCATCGGCTCGAACGACATGACCCAACTGACCCTCGGTCTCGACCGCGACAGCGGCTTGGTATCCGAATCGTTTGACGAACGCAACCCTGCCGTCAAAGTGATGCTGCACCTTGCCATCTCCGCCTGCCGCAAGCAGAACAAATATGTCGGCATCTGCGGTCAAGGCCCGTCCGACCATCCGGACTTCGCCAAATGGCTGGTTGAGGAAGGCATTGAAAGCGTTTCCCTGAACCCGGATACCGTCATCGAAACTTGGCTATATTTGGCGAATGAATTGAACAAATAATCAATGCCCATACCCCCGAGCCTGAAAAGCGCGGGGGTATTTTTTTCCAAGCAGCTCCGCTCAGACGGCATTTCCTGCCGATGCCCCGTCCGCGATAATATTTGACACCCACGCGCCGACTGCCTACAATTCCCCCTTCCCCGAGCAACCGGCAACGGTCAGCTTCTTCTTTCAGACGGCATCTGCCTGTCTTTTTCCTCTTCAAAATACATCATTATTATGCACGTCTCCGAATTACAAACCCTGCACATTTCCAAACTCTTAGAATTGGCGGAAGAACACGGCATCGAAAACGCCAACCGATTCCGCAAACAAGACCTCGTATTTGCCATCGTCCGCCAGATGATGAAAAAAGGCGAGGGTTTCACCTGCTCCGGCACGCTTGAAATCCTGCCCGACGGCTTCGGCTTCCTCCGCAGCGCGGACACGTCCTATCTTGCCGGCCCCGACGACATCTATGTCTCGCCCACCCAAATCCGCCGCTTCAACCTGCATACGGGCGACACCATCGAAGGAAGCGTGCGCGTCCCAAAAGACAACGAACGCTATTTTGCCCTGGTCAGGCTTGATACCATCAACGGCGACCACCCGGAAGTATGCCGCCATAAAATCCTGTTTGAAAACCTGACCCCGCTGTTTCCGACCGAACAGTTGAAGCTGGAACGCGACTTAAAGTCCGAAGAAAACCTGACCGGACGTGCCATCGACCTGATTTCCCCTATCGGCAAAGGTCAGCGCGCCCTCTTGGTTGCCCCGCCCAAAAGCGGTAAAACCGTGATGCTGCAAAACATTGCCCACGCCGTTACCGCAAACTATCCCGAAGTCGAACTCATCGTCCTCTTGATTGACGAACGTCCCGAAGAAGTAACCGAAATGAGCCGCTCCGTCCGTGGCGAAGTAGTCTCCTCCACCTTTGACGAGCCGGCTCAACGCCACGTCCAAGTTGCCGAAATGGTGCTTGAAAAAGCCAAGCGTATGGTGGAACACAAAAAAGACGTGGTCATCCTGCTGGATTCGATTACCCGCCTTGCCCGCGCCTACAATACCGTCGTGCCTACCTCGGGCAAAATCCTGACCGGCGGTGTCGATGCCAACGCGCTGCATCGTCCCAAACGTTTCTTCGGCGCGGCGCGCAACGTGGAAGAAGGCGGTTCGCTGACCATCATCGCCACCGCATTGGTTGAAACCGGCAGCCGTATGGACGATGTGATTTACGAAGAATTCAAAGGCACCGGCAATATGGAATTGCACCTTGACCGCCGTATGGCGGAAAAACGCCTCTTCCCCGCCATCAACATCAACAAATCCGGCACGCGCCGCGAAGAGCTGCTTGTCCCAAACGACCAGTTACAACGTATGTGGCTCTTACGCAAGTTCCTGCACCCGATGGACGAAATCGAGGCAGCCGAATTTTTAATCGGGAAAATCAAAGCCTCTAAAAACAACGACGATTTCTTTGAACTGATGCGCGGCAAATAAACGCGCCGCCCGCATTAATGCGAAATGCCGTCTGAAGCCTGAAAATCGGGTTTCAGACGGCACTTTCATTCACACGGTCGGCGCAGCTCCTCCCTCCCCCCGTTAACGGCGCAACCGTCGGCAGTGTCCGTGTCCGCTTGCCGAAAGCGCGGCCTTTGCAAAGCCGGCTTGAACGCATCCGTACCGGCAATGAAAACCGATGCGGGAACTTGATTCAAGGTTGCGCCGAACCGCACTCATTTTTGTATAAATTTGGGGCTGTCCTAGATAACTAGGGAAATTCAAATTAAGTTAGAGTTGCCCCTATGAGAAAAAGTCGTCTAAGCCGGTATAAACAAAATAAACTCATTGAACTGTTTGTCGCAGGTGTAACTGCAAGAACAGCAGCAGAGTTAGTAGGCGTTAATAAAAATACCGCAGCCTATTATTTTCATCGTTTACGATTACTTATTTATCAAAACAGTCCGCATTTGGAAATGTTTGATGGCGAAGTAGAAGCAGATGAAAGTTATTTTGCTGAACGACAAAACCATATCAATGGAATTGGGAACTTTTGGAACCGGGCAAAACGTCATTTACGCAAGTTTGACGGCATTCCCAAAGCGCATTTTGAGCTGTATTTAAAGGGGTACGAACGGCGTTTTAACAACAGTGAGATAAAAGTTCAAATTTCCATTTTAAAACAATTAGTAAAATCGAGTTTATCCTAGTTATCTAGGACAGCCCCATAAATTTTTATAGTGGATTAACAAAAACCAGTACGGCGTTGCCTCGCCTTAGCTCAAAGAGAACGATTCTCTAAGGTGCTGAAGCACCAAGTGAATCGGTTCCGTACTATTTGTACTGTCTGCGGCTTCGTCGCCTTGTCCTGATTTTTGTTAATCCACTATATTTCCAATTAAAAATTTTTAATATATTAATCAATAAATTAATTTTATAAAATAAAAATATTGTCAACAATATTTTGCCTTATCGCCCAAACCTCTGTATATTTTCCTACAGTAAATTGTTGACAATCCATACGCCCACATATGCGCCGCCTAAGGATAAATCCTCCCGCCGGACAACGGGTGCAAGGGATCGGATGCGATATTTCCATATTCAAACAAGGGATTGGCGGCACATCGGCAAAATCCCCGCGCCGCCCCGGTCCGGCAGGGCTTGCGTCCCTCCCGGACAAGCCCCGACCCCGCCTTTCCGAAAGACGGGCTCAACCATTAAGGAAACTTTAGTCAAAATGAAAAAACACATATGGGCGGCATCTTTGCTGCCGGCATCCCTATCGGCAGAACCTTTAAACTGGTGGAAGCCTTATTCCGCCGTCAATTCGGGCGATACCGCCTGGGTGATGACTGCGGCTGCCTTGGTACTGTTGATGACGCTTCCCGGGCTGGCTTTATTCTACGGCGGTATGGTGCGGAAAAAAAACCTGCTCTCGACGATGATGCACAGCTTTTCCATCGCGACATTGGTGGGCATCCTTTGGGTCGCCGTCGGCTATTCTTTAGCGTTCACGCCGGGAAATGCCTTTATCGGCGGTTTGGGGCGCGTATTTTTAAGCGGGATGCAGATAGACGCTACCGCACAGATGCTGACCGTGTCGCCCAATGCGCCGACTGTTCCCGAACCGGTATTTATGTTTTTTCAGATGACGTTTGCCATTATTTCGACCGCCATTATTACCGGCGCGTTTGCCGAACGGATGAAATATTCGGCAATGATGCTGTTTTCGGGCATATGGTTTTTATTGGTTTATGTGCCGGGCGCGCATTGGGTGTGGGGCGGCGGCTTTATGAGCAAGGGCGGCGTATTGGATTATGCCGGCGGTACGGTGGTGCACATCAATGCCGGTATCGCGGGACTCGTCGCCGCCTTGGTTTTGGGCAGGCGCATAGGCTACGGGCGCGAGGCGATGCCTCCGCACAATATGGCGATGACACTGATCGGCGCGGCAATGTTGTGGTTCGGCTGGTTCGGCTTTAACGCCGGATCGGCGCTTGCGGCAGACGCGGCGGCGGGTATGGCGATGGCGGTAACGCAGGTGTCGGCCGTATTCGGCGCGGCAGGCTGGCTTGCCTGCGAAAAAATAGCGGGACACAAACCTTCCGCTTTGGGGCTGGCTTCCGGCGCGGTTTCCGGTCTGGTCGGCATCACCCCTGCCGCCGGCTTTACCGGCCCGTCGGGCGCGGCCGCCATCGGTATATTGACTGCCGCCGCGTGCTTTGTGTCCGTCACCGTCGTCAAACACAAATTGCGTTACGATGATTCTTTGGACGCTTTCGGCATACACGGATTCGGCGGGCTGGTGGGCGGAATATTGACCGGCATCTTTTTCGACAACCGCATTTTCGGCGGGGATGCGGCAGTTTGGCAGCAGTTGTGGATACAGGTAAAAGACGGGGTCGTTATGGCGGCATACAGCGGGCTAATGAGTTGGGCGATTTTGAAGGTCGTGGGGAAAATCTGCGGCGGCCTGCGCGTCGGCAAGGATGTCGAACGCGAAGGTTTGGATCTGAATATCCACGGCGAACGCGTGGAATAAGGGCGGCTATGCCGTCTGAAGCCTGAAAATCGGGTTTCAGACGGCATTTTTCACGTTTGCCGCCGATGGATAAACATATAGTGGATTAACAAAAATCAGGACAAGGCGACGAAGCCGCAGACAGTACAGATAGTACGGAACCGATTCACTTGGTGCTTCAGCACCTTAGAGAATCGTTCTCTTTGAGCTAAGGCGAGGCAACGCCGTACTGGTTTTTGTTAATCCACTATACTGCCTGCGACGCTTAACGGCTGTCTTTCCACTGATAATATTTCGAGCCGAGGAAAGAACCGAGTTTGCGCAAAAACGGTTGCAGGATAATATTCGGCTGGCGCAACCGCTCAAACGGCTTCAGACGGCATTCGTCCCCTAAAATTGCTTCGGCAACCGCCAGACCTGCAATGCCTGTTATCGCCATCCCGTGTCCGGAATAACCTTGCGCATAAAAAACATTCGGGGCTAAACGTCCGAAATGCGGGACAAGGTTGGCGGTAATGTCGCACTCCCCGCCCCACGAATATTCGATTTTGACATCGGCAAGCTGCGGAAAAACTTTAAGCATATCTTGGCGGACAAGCTCGGTCATACGCTCAGGATTGTCGATAAACTCGTTATCCTTACCGCCGAAAAGCAGTCTGCCGTCCGCGCTGAGGCGGTAATAATCCAAAATATGGCGGTTGTCGCATACTGCCATATTGTTACGGATAAGCCCTTTTGCGCGCGCCCCCAAGGGTTCGGTCGCAATAATAAAGGTGCTGACAGCAATCGCCTTGCGTTCCAAAGGCCGGAATATCGGGTTCAAACCTGCATAAGTATTGACAGCATAGACCACATTTTTGCACTCGACGCTGCCTTCGGGCGTGTAAACCAGCCAACCGTTTTGATGCGGTTCGATGCACGTCATCGGGGATTGCTCGAAAATCTGCGCACCGGCTTCGGCAGCGGCACGAGCGATGCCCAAAGTGTAAGTGAGCGGATGCAGGTGTCCGGATAAGGGGTCGAATTGTGCCCCTTGGTACATATCGCTGTCAAGCTGCTGTTTCAACTCGGCTTTATCCCAAAGTTGATAATGACTCGCACCGTAATGCCGTTGGGCGTGTTCATGCCACTGCTGCAACTCTTCCCAATGCTGCGGACGGACGGCAACCGTGGCATAACCGCGCTGCCAATCACAATCGACGGCATGTTTGCGGACGCGTTCGTCCACCAGTTCGACCGCCTGCAAAGACTGTTGCCAAAACCATTGCGCCTGCTCCAAGCCGACCTGTTTTTCAATTTCCCCCATACCGCAGGCGTAATCGCTGATAACCTGCCCGCCACTCCGTCCCGACGCGCCGAAACCGATACGCGCGGCTTCCAACACAACCGTTTCATGTCCCTGCTCCGCCAAGGGCAATGCAGTGCACAAACCACCCAATCCGCCGCCGATGATACAGGTATCGGTTTTCAGACGGCATTGAAGTTTCGGATAAACAGTATGAGGATTAACCGAACTGAAATAATAAGAAGGCAGATATTCTTGAAAATCAGGGCGAATCATTGTGTTTGCTTTATCAGGTGTATTTTCGGACGGAATGATACAGGCTGTCGGGCCATATCGTCCAAACAGAAAATCGGTTGAAGAAAACAGGCTGACCCAGTCATGCGGTCAGCCTGCCTTATTAATTAATTTGCTTTCTCGGCAGCCAATTTTTCCTGGCGGTAGGCTTCTGCCGCTTCTCGGTCACGCTTGGTTGCCTGCCTCATCATCCAATAATTGACGATGATGACCAATGTTCCGATGATGCCGATTAGGATGGTCGCCAAGACATTCATCTGAGGATCGAGACCCAACTTGATTTTGGAGAAAATCACCTGCGGCAATGTGGATGAACCGGGGCCGGAGAGGAATGAGGTAATCACCAAATCATCCAAAGACAGGGTAATGCCGAGCAGAAAGCCTGAAGCGATGGCAGGGGCAATCAAAGGCAAAGTGATGACAAAAAAGATTTTCAGCGGGCGCGCGCCCAAATCCATTGCGGCTTCTTCGAGCGACTGGTCAAGCTCAACCAGACGCGAACGGATAACAACGGTAATGTACGCCATACACAGCGTCGTATGTCCGAGGAAGATGGTGAAAAAGCCACGATCGAAGTAGAGATGTTGTAACCATTCGCTGCCCTGCAAAAATATCTGTACCTGAATAATCAGCAGCAGCATAGACAGACCGGTAATCACGTCGGGCATCACCATAGGTGCGGAAATCATGCCAGCGAACAAGGTACTGCCGCGAAAACGTTTAATCCGCGCCATCGCATAGCCTGCCAGCGTGCCCAAAACGACGGCGGCAAGCGAAGACACAACGGCAATCCGCAGCGACAGCCAAGCGGCTTCCAAGATGGTGTCGTTTTCCAGCAATGCGCCGTACCACTTGGTCGAAAAGCCGCCCCAAACGGTTACCAGCTTGGATTCGTTAAACGAATAGATGACCAAAACAACCAGCGGGATATACAGAAACGCCAGCGACAGTGCCAACATCAGTTTCAAGAACCAAGATAATTTGGATTTCTGCATTATTTGGCTCCTTCTTCCAATTCGCGGTTTTCATAATGCTGAAACAGGGCAATCGGCACGACCAGCAGCGCGACCATCACGACGGCGACGGCGGAAGCCAGCGGCCAGTTGTTTTGATCGAAGAACGCCTGCCACAAGACTTTACCAATCATCAGGTTTTCCGAACCGCCGACCAGCTCGGGAATGACGAACTCGCCGACAGCAGGGACGAAAACCAGCATGGAGCCTGCAATAATGCCGGTTTTCGACAAAGGCAGGGTAATCGTCAAGAACGATTTGACCGGCCCCGCGCCCAAATCGGAAGCCGCTTCAAGCAGGCGGTTGTCGAGTTTCACCAGTTGCGTGTATAGCGGCAGAATCATAAACGGCAGATAGGCGTAAACCATCACCAAATTGAGCGAAAAGGCATTGTAGAACAAATCCAAAGGCTCGCTGATAATACCCATTTTAATCAACAGGTTGTTTACAATGCCGTTATGCCCGAGCAGACCCATCCACGCATAGACGCGCAACAGGAACGATGTCCAAAAGGGCAGCATAATGGCAAGCAGCAAACCATTGCGGACAGAAGGATTGGCACGAGAAATCGCATAGGCGGTCGGATAACCGACCAACAGACAAATTACCGTCGTAGTCAGCGCAGTCTTAATTGAAGACCAATAAGTCATCAGATAGATATTGCTGTTTTCACCGTCGCCGAACGGATTGAGCGTACTCCAAAAATTTTGGAAGATGTCTGCATAATTTTGGTAGCTGACAGCAATATTCAGACGACCCAAATCCTCATCTATCGTCGTTAAAGGAGTAAACGGCGGGATGGCGATTTCTTGTTCGGCAAAGCTGATTTTCAGCACGATGGCGAACGGAATCAGAAACAGCACCAAAAGCCAAATATACGGTACGGCAATCACCGCACGCTGCCCCGGACGGCGGAACAGTTTGTTTTTCAGTTTATTAAGGTTCATTGCATTCCCCTTAAATCAACGGAACAACGGAGTCGGTTGGTTTTCCGGCCAGCTGATATAGACGGTTTCGTCCCAAGTCGGCGGTGTAATGTTGCGCACATACCAGTAAGGGGCGGGGACTTGGCTTTTGACGACGCGCCCGTTGCCGAGCTTGATATGGTAAATGGCGAAGCTGCCCAAATAGGCGATTTCTTTTACCGTGCCTTTCGCCCAGTTGTAGTCGCCCAAATATTCGGGTTTTTCTTTATATAAATCAATATCCTCTGGTCGAATACTAACCCAAAGGTCCTGCTCGCTCGGACCACCCAAACCGTGATCGATGCGGACGTGGTTTTCCAAACCTTCGCATTCGATAACGGCATAGTCGGCATGATCTTCAATCACCACACCGTCAAAGATGTTGGTTTCGCCGATAAACTCGGCAGTGAAGCGGCTGTTGGGATAGTCGTACACGTCGCTGGGTGTGCCGACTTGCTGCAACTGACCGTCAGACATAATGGCGATGCGGGTCGCCATCGTCATCGCCTCTTCTTGGTCGTGCGTAACCATAATACAGGTTACGCCGACTTGTTCCAGCGTATTGACCAACTCAAGCTGGGTTTGTTGGCGCAGTTTTTTGTCCAATGCACCGAGGGGCTCATCCAGCAGTAGAATTTTCGGACGTTTTGCCAGACTGCGTGCCAAAGCAATGCGCTGCTGCTGACCGCCGGACAATTGGTGCGGTTTGCGTTTAGCAAATTTGGTCATCTGAACCAGGCGGAGCATTTCTTCGACGCGCGCGGCGATTTCGCCTTTAGGCATTTTGTCCTGTTTCAGACCGAAGGCAATGTTTTGTTCTACGGTCATATGCGGAAAAAGCGCGTAACTTTGGAACATCATATTGATGGGGCGATCATAGGGTGCAAGTTTGGTAATATCCTGACCATCAAGGATAATTTTTCCCTGATTGGGACTTTCCATACCCGCCAGCATACGCAGCAGTGTAGATTTTCCGCTGCCGGAACTGCCCAAAAGGGCGAAGATTTCGTGTTGATAAATGTCCAAGTCGATGTTATCGACAGCGTAATTGTCACCAAACTTTTTCACCAAACCTTGGATTTTGAGATAAGGTTTGGCTGAAGACGCAGTGGTTGCGGTCATAATGGCAATACTCCAATAAAAAGACGAGTACCGGCAAAACGGATTTTCGAATGGGTGATAAAAAGCTGTTTGATTGCTGGCGGGAGTTAAACGTTTGATGCCGTCTGAAACTCTTGTAAAGCGCACGGGCAGCATGAAATGGAACAAGATTCCAAAGAACTTTATATTATATTAGTTTATGCGGTTTTCGGGCAATATAGTGGATTAAATTTAAACCAGTACAGCGTTGCGTTGCCTTGCCGTACTATTTGTACTGTCTGCGGCTTCGTCGCCTTGTCCTGATTTAAATTTAATCCACTATAAATATGGATTTGAGCTTGTCGGAAAGCAACAGAAAAGAAAACACCGCCCATTTTTCTGGGCGGTGTCGGAAAGCGTAATTATTTACGCAGACCCAAGCGGGTAATCAACGCGCGATACGTATCGGGCTGGGTACGGCGCAAGTAGGCCAGCAGGCGGCGGCGTTGGCTGACCATTTTCAACAGGCCGCGACGGCTGTGGTGGTCTTTGGGGTTGGCTTTGAAGTGGGGGGTCAGGTCGTTGATGCGGAAAGTCAACAGAGCGACTTGTACTTCGGAAGAGCCGGTGTCGCCTTCTTTGCGTTGGAAATCTTTAACGATTTGTGCTTTTTGTTCTACGGTCAGTGCCATAATGAAAACTCCAAAAATATAAGAATCCCCATAGGGATTCAGACAAGTTTGCCAAGCCTGAAGACAACGGCAAACTCCCTATGCCCAAGATAGGACAACGTGGCATTATGACACAATTCCCGCATTTCTGCACAATATTTTAAGACCGTGGAAGTAACCGTTAAAAATGCCGTCTGAAGCATTGTCTGCTTGAGACGGCAATGTTCAGACGGCATATGCGCTTCAAACCACGATTTCTTCTTTCTTCTTCGGTTCTTTACCGATATTGTCGCGGCTCAAACCGAACATTAGCAGAAGCGGGCTGGCAACCAATACGGAAGAATAAATGCCGAACACGATGCCAATGGTCAACGCCATAGAAAAGCCGTGCAAGGCCGCACCGCCGAACACCAGCATGGATACGACCATCGCCTCGGTCGAACCGTGGGTAATGATGGTGCGGCTCATCGTTGCGGTAATCGCGTTGTCGATGACTTCCGGCACGGCATGTCCGCGCATCGCCGGCTTGCGGAAGTTTTCACGGATACGGTCGAAGACGACGACGGATTCGTTCACAGAATAGCCCAATACGGCAAGGATACCCGCCAAGACGGTCAGCGAAAATTCCCATTGGAAGAAGGCAAAGCAGCCGAGAATAATCACGATGTCGTGCATATTGGCGATAATGGCAGATACGGCAAAACGCCATTCAAAACGCATCGACAGGTAAATAATGATGCCGATAACGACAAAACCTAAAGCCATCAATCCATTACTTACCAATTCCTCACCGACTTGCGGGCCGATAAATTCGACTTGGCGCAAGGTAACGTCGGGACTGTCTTTTTTCAGCAAATCCATAACCTGATTGGACAACTGTGCGGAAGTAACACCTTCTTTGTTCGGCAGGCGGATCATGATGTGTTTGTTCGTACCCAATGCCTGAACCTGTACATCACCTATTTTCAGCGTATCGAGGCGTTCGCGCATCTTATTGACATCCGCACCCTGCTGATATTGGACTTCCATTACCGTACCGCCGGTAAATTCGACAGAGAAATTCAGACCTCTGGTAACCAAAAAGAACACGGCAGCGATAAACGTAACCAACGAAATGAAGGTCGTCAGTTTGCCGTAGCTCATAAACGGAATATCGCGTTTGATTTTAAAGAGTTCCATAGCTTACTCCTTGCCTCCTGCCATTTCGGCTTTCGGCTTCCACACCGAACCAATGGAAATATTCTGCAATTTGCGTCTGCGTCCGTACCACAGATTGACCAACGCACGGAATACGACGACGGATGAATACATCGAAGTCAGAATACCCAAACAGTGTACGACCGCAAAACCGCGTACCGGGCCGGAACCGAATACCAAAAGCGCGATACCGGCAATCAGCGAAGTCAGGTTCGAATCGACAATGGTCGCCCATGCGTGTTGGAAACCGAGATTGATTGCCTGCTGCGGCGGCACGCCGGCACGCAATTCTTCGCGGATACGTTCGTTAATCAAGACGTTGGAGTCGATTGCCATACCCAAAGTCAACGCCAGCGCGGCCATACCCGGTAACGTCAACGTTGCCTGCATGGCAGACAAAATACCGATTAGGAACAGTATGTTGGCACTCAATGCAATGGTAGAAAAGAAACCCATCAGACGATAGTAAACCACCATGAATGCAGCAACGATGGCAAAACCCCATAAAGTCGAATGGAAGCCTTTTTCGATGTTCTCCTTACCCAAAGACGGACCGATGGTACGTTCTTCGACAATCTGCATCGGTGCGGCAAGAGAACCGGCACGCAACAGCAAAGACGTATCATTGGCTTCGGCTGTCGTCATGCTTCCGGAAATTTCCACGCGTCCGCCGGTAATGGCAGTACGGATAACCGGCGCGGTTACAACCTCGGATTTTCCTTGGTCGATCAAAACCATCGCCATGCGTTTGCCGACATTTGCGGCAGTCAGTTCGCCGAAAATGCTGCCGCCCGCGCTGTCCAAGCTCAGACTGACGGCAGGTGCGCCCATTTGGTCGAAACTCGGTTGCGCATCGTTGATGTTGTCGCCCGTCAGCTCGACCTGTTTGCTGATCAGCAGAATTTCGGGACGATCTCCGCCGCTTGAAAGCAGCTCATAACCGCTCGGCACGTTGCCTTCCAATGCCTCGCGCAACTTGGCAGGATCGTCCTCCACCATACGCAATTCCAAAGTCGCGGTACGGCCGATGATGTCTTTTGCCTTGGCAGTATCCTGAACGCCCGGAAGCTGCACGACGATACGGTCTGCACCGGACTGCTGGATGACGGGCTCGGCCACGCCCAACTCGTTCACACGGTTGTGCAGGGTAGTGATGTTCTGTTTGACCGCATCGGAACACACTTTATTGACCGCCTCTTCCGAAAGCGTCAAGACGATATTGCTGCCGTCTGAATTCAGCGTTGCTTCAGGAAACAGCTTGCGCAACTGCGGCAGAGCCTTTTGCACATCACCTGCATCCTGCAAAGGGACGGTCAGGCTGTTTCCAGCCTGACGCACCGTGCCGCTGCGGATTTTTTCGCGGCGCAGTTCGCGGCGGATGTCGCCCGAATAACGTTCAAACGTTTTCTGCATCGCCGCTTTCATATCGACCTGCATGGTGAAATGCACGCCGCCGCGCAGGTCCAAACCCAAAAACATCGGATTGGCTTTGATTTTCGCCATCCATTCGGGGCTGTCCGCCAACAGGTTGAGCGCGGTAATATACCCTTCGCCCAAAGTGTTTTCGATGACGTCGCGCGCTTTAAGCTGCGTTTCTGTGTCTTTGAAACGCACTTTCAGTGAATTGTCCACAACAAACATCCCGTCGGTCTGAATACCTGCGTTTTTCAGCGCGGCATCCACTTTGAATTGAGTCTGTTCGTTGATGATGATGGCTTGTCGGTTGGTCGATACCTGCACGGCGGGTGTTTCGCCGAATAGGTTGGGCAGCGAATACACTGCGGCAACCGCAATCGTGAACACAATCAGCAGATATTTCCATAAAGGATAACGGTTCATCATTGTTCCTTAATGGTTGGAACCCCACCCTTTCGGTGGTGTCGGAATCGGGCTATTTCAGAAGAGGCAAAAACCCTTCCCAGCCAGGCAAGACCGGAAAGCGGCATCCTGAATATGCCGCCCTGCGTGTCGGAACATGGTCAAGCCTTCGGTTGGAATTCAAAACAAAGTGCCGCATTCGGGCTTTCCAGATGCGGCTTGTCGGCACAAATCAATCGACTTTTGCGGCAATCGCATTGCGTTCCACTTCGACCTCGATTTTTGTACCCTGTCCGATATCCACGGTAAAAAACTGTTCGCCGACTCTGGTTACCTTACCCTTGAAACCTGCCGCCAAGACCACTTTGTCGCCGACTTTCAAGGCGGCAAGCATTGCCTGATGCGCTTTGAATTTCTTTTGCTGCGGACGCATGATCAGGAAGTAGAACACCACCATAATCAACACTAAAGGAGCAAATTGTGCAACAGCTTGATTCATAATTTATCCGTTCTTTCTAATATGGTTGAAAATCGAGAGGGGTATATAATAACATAAGACCGTAAACAATATATCGGGTTTGCCGTCCGTACCGACCGTATACCGCAGCCTGCCCGTCCACAAACCCATGTCCTTGACCCGCCTAATCTTGAAATTCTATGCACTGTTGCGCCTTTTTTTGGGCAAAAACGCCCGCACCGCATGGATTTCGCATCCCGCCTGTGCCGGGCACGAACCCGGCGCAAACCATCCCGATTCGCCCGACCGCATCCTCTGCATCGAGCAGGCATTGCGCCGCGCCGGTATTTGGCAGCACCTCCAAACCATAGAGGCGGAAGAAATCAGCGATACGCGCCTCGCACTTGTCCACTCGAGCAAATATCTGAACCGTTTGGAATCTTGCCTGCCCCAAAAAGGCAAGATTTCCCGCCTGGATAACGACACTGCAATCAGCACAGGATCGCTGTCTGCCGCACGCTTTGCCGCCGGTTCGGCAGTTCAGGCAGTCGACATGGTCATGAACCGTAAAGCATGGCATGCCTTTTGCGCCGCCCGCCCGCCCGGACACCATGCGGGCAGCGGCAAAGCCGGCGGATTCTGCCTGCTGAACAACGTTGCCGCCGGCGTCATGCATGCCATTGCCGAATACCGCCTGAAACGCATTGCCGTCATCGATTTCGATGTCCACTACGGCGACGGTACGGCAGAAATATTCAAAGACGATCCGCGCATCCTGTTTTTCAACCTGTTTGAAACCGACCTTTTCCCCTTCCCCGAAAACAACGATATGCCCGACGGCGGCAATATGGTGCACCTGCCCTTGCCGCCAGGAACGGGCAGCCGCACATTCCGCGAAGCCGTCCGCAGGCAGTGGCTACCCCGACTTGCCGCATTCAAACCCGAACTGGTGCTGCTGTCGGCAGGATTCGACGCACACCGTCTAGACGAATCGGGCAGGCTCAACCTGCACGAGGCGGATTTTGCCTGGCTGACACACAAAATCATTCAGACGGCATCGGGCTGCCCCGGCAAAATCATATCCGTACTCGAAGGCGGCTACACCCTTGAACCTCTGGCACAATCTGCTGCCGAGCATATCCGCGTGCTGGCAGGGCTGGGCAAATCCGATGCCGCAACCGCCTATCAGAAAACACTGGACCCAACAAAAAAACGGTTTGCCAAACCGAAAACCGGACAGGTGCGCCAACCTACCCAATCCGACCGTTACGACATATAGTGGATTAACAAAAATCAGGACAAGGCGACGAAGCCGCAGACAGTACAGATAGTACGGAACCGATTCACTTGGTGCTTGAGCACCTTAGAGAATCGTTCTCTTTGAGCTAAGGCGAGGCAACACCGTACTGGTTTTTGTTAATCCACTATAAATGCCGTCTGAAGCCGATTCGGTTTTCAGACGACATCATTATTTGACCTGACGCAAACAGAAAGCCTTCCGCGTGCTTAAACACATCTCTTGAGACCTTTGCAAAAATAGTCTGTTAACGAAATTTGACGCATAAAAATGCGCCAAAAAATTTTCAATTGCCTAAAACCTTCCTAATATTGAGCAAAAAGTAGGAAAAATCAGAAAAGTTTTGCATTTTGAAAATGAGATTGAGCATAAAATTTTAGTAACCTATGTTATTGCAAAGGTCTCCTCTTGTAGTAAAATATCTAAACAGATTCAACTGGAAACGGTCAAGCTTCTTCACGCCATTCCCATTTCAACCGCCGCCTGCCAGATTCAGACGGTATTCCTACTTGAAAACAAGGAGCGTTACAATGAAAGCAGCACGTTTTTACGACAAAGGCGACATCCGCATCGAAGACATCCCCGAACCGACCGTCGCCCCCGGCACTGTCGGCATCAATGTCGCCTGGTGCGGCATCTGCGGTACTGACCTGCACGAATTCATGGAAGGCCCGATTTTCATTCCGCCTTGCGGTCATCCGCACCCGATTTCCGGCGAGTCCGCACCCGTAACGATGGGACACGAGTTCTCCGGCGTGGTCTATGCCGTCGGCGAAGGCGTGGACGACATCAAAGTCGGCCAACACGTCGTGGTCGAACCCTACATCATCCGCGATGACGTACCGACCGGAGAAGGCAGCAACTACCACCTCTCCAAAGATATGAACTTTATCGGCTTGGGCGGCTGCGGCGGCGGTCTGTCCGAAAAAATCGCCGTCAAACGCCGTTGGGTGCATCCGATTTCCGACAAAATCCCGTTGGATCAAGCCGCTTTGATCGAACCGCTGTCTGTCGGACACCACGCCTATGTACGCAGCGGCGCGAAAGAAGGCGACGTCGCATTGGTCGGCGGTGCAGGTCCGATCGGTTTGCTGTTGGCTGCCGTGTTGAAAGCCAAAGGCATCAAAGTCATCATCACCGAGTTGAGTAAAGCACGCAAAGACAAAGCGCGCGAATCCGGCGTTGCCGACTACATCCTCGACCCGTCCGAAGTCGATGTTGTTGCAGAAGTGAAAAAACTGACCAACGGCGAAGGCGTGGACGTGGCATTTGAGTGCACCAGCGTCAACAAAGTGTTGGATACTTTGGTCGAAGCCTGCAAACCTGCCGCCAATTTGGTTATCGTATCCATCTGGAGCCACCCCGCCACCATCAACGTCCACAGCGTCGTGATGAAAGAGTTGGACGTGCGCGGCACGATTGCCTACTGCAACGACCACGCCGAAACCATCAAACTGGTCGAAGAAGGCAAAATCAACCTTGAGCCTTTCATCACCCAGCGCATCAAGCTGGACGAGCTGGTTTCCAAAGGCTTCGAGCGTCTGATTCACAACAACGAATCCGCCGTTAAAATTATTGTGAGTCCAAACCTGTAAGCAAATTACATTTGCAACAGCACAAATGCCGTCTGAAACGCTCAGACGGCATTTTCCAACGAAGCGCAACAGGCGTATTGCCCGAGAGCAGCCGTTTAGCCTATCATTCCGAACAAACAGAAACAAACAGAAGGAAAATCATGGGAGATTCCGTACTATCCGCCATCCAACAAACCATCACCCAGCGAAAATCTGCCAATCCGTCCGAATCTTACGTCGCACAGCTCTTGCATAAGGGCGAAGACAAAATCCTAAAAAAAGTGATTGAAGAGGCGGGCGAAGTGTTGATGGCATCCAAAGACAAAAACCCGTCCCACCTGGTTTACGAAGTTGCCGACTTATGGTTTCACACCATGATTCTTCTGACACACCACGACCTGAAGGCGGAAGACGTATTGGACGAACTTGCGCGCCGTCAGGGGCTGTCGGGGCTGGTCGAAAAAGCCGCTCGCACAGAATCTTGAATTTATATTAAAATCCGCACTTTCCCACATTCAATCCGTCTGACCGCTTTTCAGACGGCATCGGAGCCGTTATGGACAACTGTATTTTCTGCAAAATCGCCGCCAAAGACATTCCGGCGCAAACCGTCTATGAAGACGGCGAAATGGTTTGTTTCAAAGACATCAACCCCGCTGCTCCGGTTCATCTGCTGCTGATTCCCAAAGTCCATTTCGATTCGTTGGCACACGCCGCGCCCGAACATCAGATGCTGCTGGGCAAAATGATGTTGAAAGTTCCCGAAATCGCCAAAGCGGCAGGACTGGCAGACGGCTTCAAAACCCTGATCAATACCGGAAAAGGCGGCGGACAAGAGGTCTTCCACCTGCATATACACATCATGGGTACACCCGTATAAACCGTTATTTCACAATCAACCCCTAATACTTACTTAAGGATACATCATGGGCAGTTTTTCTCTGACGCACTGGATTATCGTACTGATTATCGTCGTTTTGATATTCGGCACCAAAAAACTGCGCAACGTCGGCAAAGACCTCGGCGGTGCGGTTCATGACTTCAAACAGGGGCTGAACGAAGGTACAGACGGCAAAGAAGCCCAAAAAGACGATGTAATCGAACACAAAAAAGACGAAGACAAAGCGTAATTTATGTTTGATTTCGGTTTGGGCGAGCTGGTTTTTGTCGGCATTATCGCCCTGATTGTCCTCGGCCCCGAACGCCTGCCCGAGGCCGCCCGCACCGCCGGACGGCTCATCGGCAGGCTGCAACGCTTTGTCGGCAGCGTCAAACAGGAATTTGACACTCAAATCGAACTGGAAGAACTGAGGAAGGCAAAGCAGGAATTTGAAGCTGCCGCCGCTCAGGTTCGAGACAGCCTCAAAGAAACCGGTACGGATATGGAAGGCAATCTGCACGACATTTCCGACGGTCTGAAGCCTTGGGAAAAACTGCCCGAACAGCGGACACCTGCCGATTTCGGTGTCGATGAAAACGGCAATCCGCTTCCCGATGCGGCAAACACCCTATCAGACGGCATTTCCGACGTTATGCCGTCCGAACGTTCCTACGCTTCCGCCGAAACCCTTGGGGACAGCGGGCAAACCGGCAGTACAGCCGAACCCGCGGAAACCGACCAAGACCGCGCATGGCGGGAATACCTGACTGCTTCTGCCGCCGCACCCGTCGTACAGACCGTCGAAGTCAGCTATATCGATACTGCTGTTGAAACGCCTGTTCCGCACACCACTTCCCTGCGCAAACAGGCAATAAGCCGCAAACGCGATTTTCGTCCGAAACACCGCGCCAAACCTAAATTGCGCGTCCGTAAATCATAAAGAGAGCAATCCGGTGTCCGAAACACAAAACGAACAACCCGTCCAACCGCTTGTCGAGCATCTCATCGAGCTGCGCCGCCGCCTGATGTGGACGGTTGTCGGCATCTTAGTCTGCTTTTTCGGCCTAATGCCGTTTGCCCAACAACTCTATACTTTTATCGCCGACCCGCTGATGGCAAACCTGCCCAAAGACACCAGCATGATTGCCACCGATGTCATCGCACCATTTTTCGTGCCGGTCAAAGTTACCCTGATGGCGGCATTTTTAATTTCGCTGCCGCATACGCTCTACCAAATCTGGGCATTTGTCGCGCCCGCACTCTACCAAAACGAAAAACGCCTGATTACGCCGCTCGTCCTCTCCAGCGTCAGCCTGTTTTTCATCGGCATGGCATTTGCCTACTTTTTGGTTTTCCCCGTCATTTTCAAATTCCTTGCCAGCGTTACCCCTGTCGGTGTCAATATGGCGACAGACATCGACAAATACCTCTCCTTCATCTTGGGGATGTTTGTTGCGTTCGGCACAACGTTTGAAGTCCCCATTGTCGTTATCCTGTTAACCAAAATTGGTGTGGTAACAACCGGACAGCTCAAACGCGCCCGCCCCTATGTGATTGTCGGCGCGTTTGTCATTGCCGCCATCATCACGCCGCCCGATGTGATTTCACAAACCCTGCTTGCCATTCCGCTGATTCTCTTATACGAAGCAGGTATTTGGTTCGGACGCTTTTTCACGCCACGTTCAGAACAGGATGGCGACATACGGCCGCCTGCAACAACCTGACACTATGCCGTCCGAACCTCCGCCTCATACCGCAACAGATTAAGGAATACCTTTGAATACCCTCTATTTAGGTTCAAACAGCCCGCGCCGAATGGAAATCCTGACACAGTTGGGCTACCGCGTCATCCAACTGCCTGCCGGCATCGACGAATCCGTTAAAGCCGGCGAAACACCTTTCGCTTACGTTCAAAGGATGGCAGAAGAAAAAAACCGAACCGCCCTGACCCTCTTTTGCGAAACCAACGGCACAATGCCCGATTTCCCCCTGATTACCGCCGACACCTGCGTCGTTTCAGACGGCATCATATTGGGCAAACCCCGCTCCCAAGCCGAAGCAATCGAATTTTTAAACCGATTGTCCGGCAAACAACATACCGTCCTGACTGCTGTCTGCATTCATTATCGCGGCAAAACGTCAAGCCGCGTCCAAACCAACCGCGTCGTTTTCAAGCCCCTGAGTTCGGAAGAAATTTCCGCCTATGTGCAAAGCGGCGAGCCGATGGACAAAGCCGGTGCCTACGCCGTACAAGGCATAGGCGGCATCTTTATCCAATCTATCGAAGGCAGCTTCAGCGGCATTATGGGACTGCCCGTTTATGAAACCGTTTCGATGTTGCAGGATTTGGGATACCGCTCCCCCTTGTCCGCCCTTAAACCGTAAAGACCGCCGTGAACAGACAAACCGCTTACCTCCTTGCCTCTTTCAGCCTGATCGCACTGATAATCCTGTCCCTTTCCTGGGAACTGTGGATTGCACCGTTGCGCCCGGGCGGCTCGTGGCTCGCGCTCAAAGCCCTCCCCCTCTGTCTGCCGCTTTCAGGCATCTTGAAAAAGAAAATCTATACTTACCAATACAGCTCCATGCTGGTTCTGATTTACTTTGCCGAAGCCGTCATGCGCCTGTTCGACGCCTATCCCGCAGAACAGATTTGCGCCGCGCTTTCCGCAGTATTCAGCATCATCTTCTTCATATCCTGCCTGTCGTTCGTCAAACAATACAAGGAAACAAACAATGCCCGCTGAAACGACCGTATCCGGCGCGCACCCCGCCGCCAAACTGCCGATTTACATCCTGCCCTGCTTCCTTTGGATAGGCATCGTCCCCTTTACCTTCGCGCTCAAACTGAAACCGTCGCCCGACTTTTACCACGATGCCGCCGCCGCAGCCGGCCTGATTGTCCTGTTGTTCCTCACGGCAGGAAAAAAACTGTTTGATGTCAAAATCCCCGCCATCAGCTTCCTTCTGTTTGCAATGGCGGCGTTTTGGTATCTTCAGGCACGCCTGATGAACCTGATTTACCCCGGTATGAACGACATCGTCTCTTGGATTTTCATCTTGCTCGCCGTCAGCGCGTGGGCCTGCCGGAGCTTGGTCGCACACTTCGGACAAGAACGCATCGTGACCCTGTTTGCCTGGTCGCTGCTTATCGGCTCCCTGCTTCAATCCTGCATCGTCGTCATCCAGTTTGCCGGCTGGGAAGACACCCCTCTGTTTCAAAACATCATCGTTTACAGCGGGCAAGGCGTAATCGGACACATCGGGCAGCGCAACAACCTCGGACACTACCTCATGTGGGGCATACTCGCCGCCGCCTACCTCAACGGACAACGAAAAATCCCCGCCGCCCTCGGCGTAATCTGCCTGATTATGCAGACCGCCGTTTTAGGTTTGGTCAACTCGCGCACCATCTTGACCTACATAGCCGCCATCGCCCTCATCCTTCCCTTCTGGTATTTCCGTTCGGACAAATCCAACAGGCGGACGATGCTCGGCATAGCCGCAGCCGTATTCCTTACCGCGCTGTTCCAATTTTCCATGAACACCATTCTGGAAACCTTTACTGGCATCCGCTACGAAACTGCCGTCGAACGCGTCGCCAACGGCGGTTTCACAGACTTGCCGCGCCAAATCGAATGGAATAAAGCCCTTGCCGCCTTCCAGTCCGCCCCGATATTCGGGCACGGCTGGAACAGTTTTGCCCAACAAACCTTCCTCATCAATGCCGAACAGCACAACATATACGACAACCTCCTCAGCAACTTGTTCACCCATTCCCACAACATCGTCCTCCAACTCCTTGCAGAGATGGGAATCAGCGGCACGCTTCTGGTTGCCGCAACCCTGCTGACGGGCATTGCCGGGCTGCTTAAACGCCCCCTGACCCCCGCATCGCTTTTCCTAATCTGCACGCTTGCCGTCAGTATGTGCCACAGTATGCTCGAATATCCTTTGTGGTATGTCTATTTCCTCATCCCTTTCGGACTGATGCTCTTCCTGTCCCCCGCAGAGGCTTCAGACGGCATCGCCTTCAAAAAAGCCGCCAATCTCGGCATACTGACCGCCTCCGCCGCCATATTCGCAGGATTGCTGCACTTGGACTGGACATACACCCGGCTGGTTAACGCCTTTTCCCCCGCCACTGACGACAGTGCCAAAACCCTCAACCGGAAAATCAACGAGTTGCGCTATATTTCCGCAAACAGTCCGATGCTGTCCTTTTATGCCGACTTCTCCCTCGTAAACTTCGCCCTGCCGGAATACCCCGAAACCCAGACTTGGGCGGAAGAAGCAACCCTCAAATCACTAAAATACCGCCCCCACTCCGCCACCTACCGCATCGCCCTCTACCTGATGCGGCAAGGCAAAGTTGCAGAAGCAAAACAATGGATGCGGGCGACACAGTCCTATTACCCCTACCTGATGCCCCGATACGCCGACGAAATCCGCAAACTGCCCGTATGGGCGCCGCTGCTACCCGAACTGCTCAAAGACTGCAAAGCCTTCGCCGCCGCGCCCGGTCATCCGGAAGCAAAACCCTGCAAATGACCCGCGCCGGCGGATGCGGATACCGCCCGAAATGTAAAGCTCCATGCAAGACATTGCAAAAAACAGCAAACCGGTAGGGAAATACGCTATCAAAAAACATTGCAGCCGTGTTAAGATAAACCGTCAAACAATCTTTTCACGCCCCGCCCGAAACAGGGTCGGGGCATACCCTTACGAAAAGGAAACACCATGAGCCGCGTATTACTCGTAGATGACGATGCCCTGCTAACCGAACTGCTGACCGAATACCTGAGCGCCGAAGGTCTGAACGTCCGCAGCGTTCCCGACGGGGAAGCAGGCGTACAGGAAATCCTGAGCGGGCAGTACGATGTAGTCGTATTGGATTCCATGATGCCCAAAATGAACGGCTTGGATGTCTTGAAAAACGTACGCGCCCGAAGCACCGTCCCCATCATCATGCTGACCGCCAAAGGCGACGACATCGACCGAATCATCGGCTTGGAAATGGGCGCGGACGACTATGTCCCCAAACCCTGCACACCACGCGAACTCTTGGCACGCATCAATGCCATCCTGCGCCGCGCACAACACAGCGGCGAACAGAACAACGCACCCAACAGCATCTCCGTCAGCGATGTCGTCCTGTACCCCGCCAAACGCCAGGCATCCGTCAAAGACATGCCGCTCGAACTGACCAGCACCGAATTCAACCTGCTCGAAGTCCTGATGCGCCATGCCGGACAGGTAGTCAGCAAAGAAACCCTGTCCGTCGAAGCACTCGACCGCAAGCTGGCAAAATTCGACCGCAGTATCGACGTACACATCTCCAGCATCCGCCACAAGTTGGGCGATGCCTCTCTGATTCAAACCGTACGCGGCTTGGGCTACCTGTTTGTCAAAAACTGAAATAAACAGATAAATGAAACTGTTCCAACGCATTTTCGCCACATTTTGCGCGGTTATCGTCTGTGCAATCTTTGTGGCGAGTTTTTCTTTCTGGCTGGTGCAGAACACCCTTGCCGAAAACCAGTTCAACCAACGCCGCACCATCGAAACCACTTTGATGGGCAGCATCATTTCCGCATTCCGGGCACGCGGGGACGCGGGTGCGCGCGAAATCCTGACGGAATGGAAAGACAGCCCCGTCTCATCGGGCGTGTACGTTATACAGGGCGACGAGAAAAAAGATATCCTGAACCGGTATATCGACAGCTATACCATCGAACGCGCCCGGCTTTTCGCCGCCGGACACCCGCATTCCAACCTCGTCCATATCGAATACGACCGCTTCGGCGAAGAATACCTGTTCTTCACCAAAGACTGGGACAAACTCCAAGCCCGCCGCCTGCCCAGCCCCCTGTTGATCCCCGGCCTGCCGCTCGCCCCGATTTGGCACGAACTCATCATATTGTCCTTCATCATCATCGTCGGACTGCTGATGGCATATATCCTCGCCGGCAACATTGCCAAACCCATCAGAATCTTAGGCAACGGCATGGACAGGGTGGCAAACGGAGAACTTGAAACCCGTATCTCCCAACAGGTCGACGACCGCGACGACGAATTGTCCCATCTTGCCATCCAATTCGACAAAATGGTGGAAAAACTCGAAAAACTCGTTGCCAAAGAACGCCACCTGCTCCATCACGTCTCCCATGAAATGCGTTCTCCCCTTGCGCGCATGCAGGCAATTGTCGGACTGATTCAGGCGCAGCCCCAAAAACAGGAGCAATATCTCAAACGGCTGGAAGGCGAACTGACCCGCATGGATACGCTGGCCGGGGAACTGTTAACCCTGTCCCGTCTCGAAACTTCCAATATGGCTTTGGAAAAAGAAAGCCTGAAACTCCTGCCCTTCCTGGGCAACCTGGTAGAAGACAATCAAAGCATTGCCCAGAAAAACGGACAAACGGTTACCCTGTCTGCCGACGGAAAAATCCCCGAAAACACAACCATCCTTGCCAACGAAAGCTACCTGTACCGCGCCTTCGACAACGTCATCCGCAACGCCGTCAACTACAGTCCCGAAGGCAGCACCATCCTGATCAACATCGGACAAGACCACAAACACTGGATAATCGACGTTACCGACAACGGCCCCGGCGTGGACGAAATGCAGCTCCCGCACATCTTCACCGCTTTCTACCGTGCAGACTCCAGTGCCAACAAACCCGGAACAGGACTGGGGCTTGCATTGACCCAACATATTATTGAACAGCACTGCGGCAAAATCATCGCCGAAAACATCAAACCGAACGGTCTGCGGATGCGCTTTATCCTGCCCAAGAAAAAAACCGGTTCCAAAACAGAAAAAAGTGCGAACTGACCATAATACCGTCTGAACCGGCTTCAGACGGCATTGCACAAACAGTTACCCCAAAACAAACACACAGCGGGTGTCTCTCCAAAAATCACGCACATACCGTCCGCAAAGGAATATATCATGTCGGCACAAACCGATCCGGGCTACTTCTTCATGCCCAACCACATCATCCTGATAGGCGCGAGCGAACAACCGTACAGCCTGGGCGAACGTGTACTCAGCAACCTGCTGAGTACGCCCTTTCAAGGAAAAATCACCCCCGTAAACCCGCGCCACCACACCATAGCCGGACTGCCCGCCTACACCAGCCTCAACAAAATCCCCGGCAATGCAGACCTGATTATTGCCGTTACCCTACCCGACAGTTACGACACCCTCTTCAAAACCTGCCGCAAAAAGCAGCTCCGACACATCATCCTCATACAGGACTGGGACAACCTGTCTGCCGCAGAACTGCACACCGCCGAAACTGCCATCCGCAAACACCACGGCAACGGACTCAACATCACCGCCTGCACCACCGCAGGCATCCAACTGCCCTCACTCGGACTCAACATCAGTACCCAAGACGGATACGCCGCAGGCCATACCGCCATACTGACCGGCAATGCCGCCGTCAGCCGCCAAATCGACAACATCCTGAACAAACTCCGTCAAGGCACATCCCGCCACATCAGCCTGCATCCCGGCATCAGCCCCATCACATCCGCCGATTGGCTCAACCGCTTCGGACACAGCCTGCACACCAAAACCGCCGTCCTACACCACAACCCTGAAGAGGATCAGCGCAAACTGTTCAGCGCAATCCGCCAATTTACCCGCCATACGCCGCTGATTCTCCACATCACCTGCCGCACGACAGAAACCGACCGTGCCGTACTGCACTGCCTCGCCCGACACTGCAACTTCCTCGTCAGTTTCAACGCCGACGACCTCGAAGCCGCACTGCGCGCCCAACTGTCCGACCTTCCACCCCTGTCCCGACTCGACATCCTGTCCGACACGCCTGCCGAATGGCTGCACGCGCACGCGCCAAAAAACCTCACCCTCCACTTTCCCAACCTTCCCCACCACATCCGCAACGGACACCTGACCGGCACACCCACACCCTCAATCTGCCACGACATCGCCTCACGTCAGCTTGCCCACCCCGACACCCAAGCCGTCCTAACCATCCTCAGTCCCTCCGGACACGAGGATTACAAAAAAACAGCACGCGCCCTTATCCGCCTGTCCGAACAGACCGCCAAACCCCTGCTCGTCAGCAGCCCCTTTTCAGACGGCATAACCCATTTCGACACCCCCACTCAGGCAATCCGCACCCTTTCCTACCGCAACACCGCCGCCGCCCTGAAACAGGCACAGCTCGACATTGCACCGCCGCAGCCATGCCGTCTGAAAACACCGCAACCCCAAAACATCAAAAAAGCCCTTGCAGCGGCAAACCCCTCCCTGCTCGCCGAAGCCCTGCACCTCCCCCCCTACCGGCACACCACCCATAACGCCGTACAATTCCAATTCGACAGCCACCCCCTCTATGGCGACATCCTGACCGCACGCTGCAACGGACAAACCACTGCCGTACTCCCGCCGTTTACCACGCTCGACAGCCGCCACCTTGCCCGCTTTGCCGAACTCGACGGCACACAAACCCTCGACCAGTTCCTGCACACACTGACCGTCATTCCCGAATACCGCCAACACATTCTCGGCATCACCCTCAACCTCAACGGCGGACAATACAGCAGCGATTTCCTCTTAAAGACACCCGAAACACACGACACGCCCAAACGCAAGAACACAGGCAAAGCCGCCCAAACCCTCGAACATGCCGCCGCAAAAATGCAGAGTGCCGCCGCATACCTGAAACACAAAAACCCGACAGCCGCCGAATTTCTCCGCCACACAAGCGAAGCCGCCGCAGAACTGCTCGGCAGCAAAACCGAAACCGGAGCAGCCGTACCCAACGTACTTGCCCCCTATCCCGCAGCATACCCCAAAACACTGTCCCTAAGAAACAACACGACCGTTACCATTACCCCCATTTTGCCCGAAGACGCAGAAGCCAAACAGCAGTTCGTCCGCAGCCTCGGTCCCGAAGCACGGTACACACGCTTCATGACCCACACCAACGAACTGCCCGCAGCCACGTTGGCACGCCTGTGCAACCCCGATTACCACTGTGAAGCCGCATGGACGGCAAAGGATGCCGACAGCAACATCGTCGCCGTCGTCCGCCACAGCCGCCTGAATCGCAACGAATGCGAATTCGGCATCACACTGGCGGAACATATGCGCGGCAGCGGACTGGCACAGAAAATGATGGAACTCATCATCCAAACCGCCGCACAGCAAGGCTACCGGACTATGAGTGCCGACATTCTCAAAACCAATACCCCCATGATCAAACTTGCTGAAAAATCAGGATTTACCCTCAAGGAATCGGACACCGAAAAAAACCTGTACCGCGCATATCTGAACCTTGCGGCAGACAAAACAACAGAAAAAACAAATAAAAACTTGCGCACCGACCACAAAATAACCTAAAATCGGCAGTTTCCATATATCCGATTTTCTCAAAAGGACTCAAAATGGTAGTTATCCGTTTGGCACGCGGCGGCTCGAAACACCGCCCCTTCTACAACGTCATCGTTACTGACTCACGCAGCCGCCGCGACGGCCGCTTCATCGAACGCGTAGGCTTCTACAACCCCGTAGCCAACGAAAAACAAGAGCGCGTCCGCCTCAATGCAGACCGCCTGAACCACTGGATTGCACAAGGCGCGCAAGTCAGCGACTCCGTTGCAAAACTGATTAAAGAACAAAAAGCCGCCTAATCCGCATTTGCCGCCATGACAGACACTCAAAACCGGGTAGCCATGGGCTACATCAAAGGCGTATTCGGCATAAAAGGCTGGTTGAAAATTGCCGCCAACACCGAATATTCCGACAGCCTTTTGGACTACCCCGAGTGGCATTTGGTCAAGGACGGCAAAACCATCAGCGTTACCCTTGAAGCCGGAAAAGTCGTCAACGGCGAACTCCAAGTCAAATTCGAAGGCATAAACGACCGCGACTTGGCATTCTCATTGCGCGGTTACACCATCGAAATACCCCGTGAAGCATTCGCCCCGACAGAAGAAGACGAATACTACTGGACAGACTTGGTCGGCATGACCGTTGTCAACAAAGACCATACCGTTTTAGGCAAGGTAAGCAACCTGATGGAAACCGGCGCAAACGACGTATTGATGATTGACGGAGAACACGGGCAGATTCTGATTCCGTTCGTTTCCCAATATATCGAAACCGTCGATACCGGCAGCAAGACCATTACTGCCGACTGGGGTTTGGACTACTGATGCTTATCCAGGCAGTTACCATTTTCCCCGAAATGTTCGACAGCATTACCCGCTACGGCGTAACGGGACGCGCGAACAGACAGGGAATCTGGCAGTTTGAAGCAGTCAATCCCCGAAAGTTTGCCGACAACAGATTGGGCTACATCGACGACCGCCCGTTCGGCGGCGGCCCGGGAATGATTATGATGGCTCCGCCGCTTCATGCGGCAATAGAACACGCCAAAACACAATCCTCCCAAGCTGCAAAAGTCATCTACCTCAGCCCCCAAGGGAAACCGCTGACACACCAAAAAGCGGTAGAACTGGCAGAACTTCCGCATCTGATTCTGCTGTGCGGACGGTATGAGGGCATAGACGAAAGGCTTCTGCAAAGCAGCGTCGATGAAGAAATCAGCATCGGAGACTTCGTTGTTTCCGGCGGAGAGCTTCCCGCCATGATGCTGATGGATGCGGTATTGAGGCTCGTACCCGGCGTATTGGGCGATATGCAGTCTGCCGAACAGGATTCGTTCTCAAGCGGCATTTTGGACTGCCCCCACTACACCAAACCCTTAGAATTTCAAGGTATGGCTGTTCCGGAAGTATTGCGTTCCGGCAATCATGGCTTGATAGCGGAATGGCGGTTGGAACAATCGCTGCGCCGCACCTTGGAGCGCAGACCCGATCTTTTGGAAAAGCGCGTTTTAATCCCAAAGGAATCCCGCCTCTTAGAAACCATCCGGCAAGAGCAACGGGAAATCCAATCATAATTTAGGAAAAAAACAATGAACCTGATTCAACAGCTCGAGCAAGAAGAAATTGCCCGCCTGAATAAAGAAATCCCCGAATTCGCACCGGGCGACACCGTAGTCGTATCCGTACGCGTCGTGGAAGGTACCCGCAGCCGTCTGCAAGCCTACGAAGGCGTGGTTATTGCCCGTCGCAACCGTGGTCTGAACAGCAACTTCATCGTCCGCAAAATCTCCAGCGGCGAAGGTGTTGAACGTACTTTCCAACTGTACTCTCCGACCGTCGAAAAAATCGAAGTCAAACGCCGTGGCGACGTACGCCGTGCCAAACTGTACTACCTGCGCGGCCTGACCGGTAAAGCTGCACGCATCAAAGAAAAACTGCCTGCACGCAAAGGTTGATTCAAACCGTTTTCCCCCAATGCCGTCTGAACCTTCAGACGGCATTTCTTATTGCTGCGATGCCGGCAAGTCAACGATATGCCTGCCCCTCATCCACCTTGATTAACAATCACTCCCGCCTATTCAAGCATAATTTACAGACCAAACGTTATACAGTATCATATCAGCCATATAACGATAAACGCTTTACCGCCTTCCCTTTCAAAACCGCAAATCATCATGACACCTTCCCTTTTACTATCAGGATTGACCTTCCGCCTCATCCTTGCCCTGATTGCCGTATCCCTTTTATGGGGCGTTTACTTTTGGGCAGTATCCGCATGAGCATCATTGTCGAAAACCTGACCGTCAGCTACCGCCGCCGACCTGCCGTGCACCATGTGGACATTACTTTTGAAGAACATAGTATGTGGGCGGTTTTCGGTCCCAACGGCGCAGGGAAATCCACCTTTCTCAAATCCTTGATGGGATTGCAGCCTATCGATACAGGCAGCATCCGGCTGGACGGATTGACCCGTCAGAACATCGCCTACCTTCCCCAGCAGTCCGATATCGACCGCTCCCAGCCTATGACCGTTTTCGACTTGGCGGCAATGGGGCTATGGTATGAAATCGGCTTTTTCAAAGGGATAAATACCGCTCAAAAACAACGCGTTCACGAAGCCTTGGAGCGCGTCGGAATGCAACGGTTTGCCGACCGTCAGATTGCCTATCTCTCAAACGGACAATTTCAGCGTGTCCTTTTTGCCCGAATGCTGGTTCAAAATGCCAAATTCCTGCTGCTCGACGAACCCTTCAATGCCGTTGATGCACGGACAACCTACGAGCTTCTCGACGTATTGCAGAAATGCCATTGCGGCGGACACGCCATCATCGCCGTACTGCACGATTACGAACAAGTCCGTGCCTACTTTCCCAATACCCTGCTGCTCGCCCGCGAAAAAATTGCGGCAGGCGCAACCGAGACCATTCTGACAGAACCCTACCTCGCCCAAGCCAACGCCAAAATGCAGCAACAGGAAAGCCCCGACTGGTGCGCCTCATAAATGCCGTCTGAAACCGAAAAACCATGAATCTCTACGACCTGCTCCTTGCCCCCTTTGCAGAATTCGACTTTATGCGCTACGCCCTCGCATCCGTCTTCTGCCTGTCCCTCAGTGCCGCACCCGTCGGCGTATTCCTCGTCATGCGCCGTATGAGCCTGATAGGCGACGCATTGAGCCACGCCGTCCTGCCCGGTGCCGCCGTCGGCTACATGTTTGCCGGCTTGAGCCTGCCCGCCATGGGTTTGGGCGGCGTAGCCGCAGGCATGCTGATGGCACTGCTTGCCGGACTCGTCAGCCGCTTCACCACCCTGAAAGAAGATGCCAACTTTGCCGCCTTTTATCTCAGCAGCCTCGCCATCGGCGTAGTCCTCGTCAGCAAAAACGGGAGCAGCGTCGATTTGCTCCACCTCCTTTTCGGCTCTGTACTTGCCGTCGATATTCCTGCCCTGCAGCTCATCGCCGCCGTCTCCAGCCTCACGCTCATTACCCTTGCCGTCATCTACCGCCCGCTCGTACTCGAAAGCATCGACCCCCTGTTTCTCAAATCCGTCGGCGGCAAAGGCGGGCTTTGGCACGTCCTCTTTCTCGTCCTGGTCGTCATGAACCTCGTATCCGGCTTTCAAGCCCTCGGCACACTCATGTCCGTCGGACTCATGATGCTGCCAGCCATTACCGCCCGCCTGTGGGCGAAGCATATGGGCGCACTCATCCTCCTATCCGTTCTGACAGCCCTGCTGTGCGGCTTGAGCGGACTGCTCATTTCCTACCACATCGAAATTCCTTCCGGTCCCGCCATCATCCTCTGTTGCAGCGTCCTTTATCTCTTTTCCGTCATACTCGGCAAAGAAGGCGGCATTCTGACCAAATGGCTCAAAAACCACCGCCACCACACCACCTGACCCCGCAAGCCGCTTGAACAAACAGGCGGCTTGTTTTACCATAACAGATGTTACGTTATATCACAGGAGAACAGTTATGAAACACCTCAAACTCACCCTTATTGCCGCATTGCTGACCGCCTCCGCAACTGCCGCCCCCCTGCCGGTTGTAACCAGCTTCAGCATTTTAGGCGACGTAGCCAAACAAATCGGCGGAGAGCGCGTATCCATACAAAGTTTGGTCGGAGCCAACCAAGATACGCACGCCTATCATATGACCAGTGGCGACATTAAAAAAATCCGCAGTGCAAAACTCGTCCTGCTCAACGGCTTAGGACTTGAAGCTGCCGATGTGCAACGCGCCGTCAAACAAAGCAAAGTATCCTATACCGAAGCGACCAAAGGCATCCAACCCCTCAAAGCCGAAGAAGAAGGCGGACACCATCACGACCACGATCATGACCACGAAGGACACCACCATGACCACGGCGAATATGACCCGCACGTCTGGAACGACCCCGTCCTTATGTCCGCCTATGCCCAAAACGTTGCCAAAGCCCTGATAAAGGCCGATCCCGAAGGCAAAGTTTATTATCAACAACGCTTGGGCAACTACCAAATGCAGCTCAAAAAACTGCACAGCGACGCACAAGCCGCATTTAATGCCGTCCCTGCTGCCAAACGCAAAGTCCTGACCGGGCACGATGCCTTTTCCTATATGGGCAAACGTTACCATATCGAATTCATCGCCCCGCAAGGCGTGAGCAGCGAAGCCGAGCCTTCGGCCAAACAAGTCGCCGCCATCATCCGACAAATCAAACGCGAAGGCATCAAAGCCGTCTTTACCGAAAACATCAAGGACACCCGTATGGTTGACCGTATCGCCAAAGAAACCGGTGTCAACGTCAGCGGCAAACTGTATTCCGACGCACTCGGCAACGCGCCCGCAGACACCTACATCGGAATGTACCGCCACAACATCAAAGCCTTGACCAACGCGATGAAGCAATAAAACCGTTTGATTGGTTTGAATTTGAAAAGGCAAAAGGCCGTCTGAAAATTATAGTGGATTAACAAAAATCAGGACAAGGCGACGAAGCCGCAGACAGTACAGATAGTACGGTAAGGCGAGGCAACGCTGTACTGGTTTTTGTGAATCCACTATATTGCTAGAAGTGCACCGATTAAGGTTAATTAAAATACGACCCTTATCCCAATATTAAGAAAAACAGCAATCAAAATAAACTTGATTGCTGTTTTTCAGTTTAAGCCATGAATGTAATTAGGCTCCTTATGCAGATGGCGTTACCAATAACGGCTGCTGTACGGATTGTATATTGGCATCCACATTTCCTCCTGTCGCAGCAGTATTAGAACCGAACACAGACATAGACTGTACCAAATTATTGCCAGCATTAATATACTTGGCAAAATCTGGATTACTGATAGCTGCATCATCAAAGACAAATGTATCTACACGATGGTTTTCACCATAGAAAAATCCGGAAATACGTACGTTGTCTTGTTCAGAAGCGCTAAGCACCAAATCACTTCCGGAACGGATAAAATGAACATCTGCTGCTTTAAATCCTTTAAAGTGCATAGTGTCAGAGTTTTTATCCACATGGTAATTATAGACCGTATCCTGACCGAAGCCTTCGCCGAAGACATAAGTATCCGAACCGCTGCCGCCCTCCAAGTAATCATTGCCTGCACCGCCGATCAGAGTGTCGTTACCGTCTTCGCCGTTCAAATGATCATTGCCTTCGCCACCATTCAGTGCATCGTTACCATTATAGCCGTACAGGGCGTCGTTGCCTTCTCCTCCATCGAGCGTATCATTGCCATTGCCACTGTAGATACTGTCGTTGCCTGCATCACCATTCAGCAGGTCATCCCCGTCGGCACCGTACAGATAGTCATCGCCCAATCCGCCATTTAAGGTATTTCCGGATTGGTAGGCATACAATCTGTCCGAACCGTCGGTGGATTGCTGTACCAGTTCTTTGACAGTGGCAACATCCAGTACTTTGCCGTTATCGAAATGAATCTCATCGATACGGTAAGCACCTGAGCCATCGTTCTGGAAATAGGACTGAACAGTCACTTGTCCACTGCCGTCTTTTGCCTTGATAAGAAGATGGTTGCCCTCTCGGGTAAAAGTCAGCATATCGGCTGTAATACCGTCGGTAAAGCGGATGATGTCTTTGCGTCCGGTAGCGTAGTCGTAATTATAGACCGTATCCTGACCGAAGCCTTCGCCGAAGACATAAGTATCCGAACCGCTGCCGCCCTCCAAATAGTCATTACCGGCGCCGCCGATTAGAGTGTCGTTGCCGTCATTACCATATAAAGAAACATTTTTATTATGACCAAAGCCTACATTTTGCAGGATATCATCTGCTTGCGTACCCGATGTTTTAGCTAATAATGCAACGGTCTCCTGACCCAACACTTTCTGGTAATCTTCAAATTTACCTGCTTTTTTTGCCTCCTCCACATAATCGGTCATTAGTCTTCGGCCTTCATACCAAGAACGAAGTTCGCCATATGCAAGCATCTCGGCCAAATCCACAAAAGCTTTTTGCGGATTAGTTTCTTTGACATGGTTAAATGCTTGAACAAGACCACTAAAATCCAAAGTGAACGTATCATTTTCCATTTTGAAACTGATTTGATTCAAATATGGCTGCAAACGGGTTTGGAACAACAGGTTTTGGTAGATGTTTTTGGCGAGATGGTCGTATGTATCGTTGGTTACTTTGACGATATTAAGCGCATCTTCCTCGCTCATGTAATAGAGTGTGTTGGAATCCTGCCCCGTGTAGGCATCAAGCACGGCAATGCGGTCGCGGGCGGCGTCAATAGCTGCTTTAGCTTTATCAGAAAGGGAAACTAAAGCGTTCTTTTTTAGTTGTGCTACTTGGGATGGTGTCAGTGCAATACCTTCATTAGCCGTTTGCGTCCAATCGGTTGAAAGTCGCATTGGCGATTTTTTGCCCCAGTTCGAATCGGTTTCCGCCCATTTGTGAATCAAATTATCTAACAATGCCAACTGTGCTTCTTTAGTTTCGGCGGCAGAATAAGCTTTCAGCATATTGGCCAAATCGCCGGACAATGCGGCAGCTTCGCGCAAATCGCGCAGACGGCCAATGCCCGCAAGATTGGCGGCTTTTGCCTGTTCGGCAGTGAGTTCCACTTTGTCTTTGAAGCGGCTGTGCAGATTGTCGGCTGCTAAAAGTAAATCCCCCATTTTTGCGGTTGTACCGTCTGTTTTGGTATAGCTGCCTTGCTGAGCCAAAGTGTTACCGTTACCGAGATTTTTATTTACATCTTTATAGGCGAGATCCAAAGATTGGATACCCAATTCTTCAAGGGTACGCAATTCATTAGCTTGGGAAATGCCGTCCTGGTTGAGATCCTGCCATACACGCAGGGATTGGAATGCGGCGTCTGCCGCGTTGATGATGTTGTCGCCGTTTGAATCCAATTCGGCCAAAGCCGCGTAGCCGTGTTTGGCAAAAGAACCGTCTGCCAGTTTGGTATTGTCGCCGAAGAGTTCCGCACCGTTGTCGATGATGCCGTTGCCGTTCAAATCGCGGACGAGCAGACCGTCATCGGCAGAAACCCAACCGGTGGCGGTGCGGATACCGTTGTTGGTGTGATCAAATAAGCTGCCTGCAAAGCCTTTGGTGGCAACGGTTTCTATACCGTCGCCATCTAGGTCTAGGGCAAGGGGGTCGTAGACATGATATTTGCCATTGCGTTTTTTAGTTTCTTTAACCCAAGGAGCTAAACATTGGTGACCATCATCGATCCAGCCTTCCGGATTTGGGAACAGATCTCTAAATTGCTTGATGTTATTATTAACGATCTCAAATATTCCAGTCCACTCTCTTTTTACAACACTTTTATATAAATCATTGATTATCCCATTACCCCAACCTCCAATTTTTTGCCAACCATCTATTGTATATTCAACACCTAACTTTGTTACATCCATTATCACAGATTGTAAAAAAGTAAAATGCTTCTCTTTAAAAGATCCATCAAATCCTTTATCTAAAGCAGATATTAACTGCTTTCTATTATCCCTTTCGCTACCGTTCGGATTATTTACTGCTTGCTCATTGTGGATACGTTCGGCTTCTATCCCCAAACCTAATGCCCAATAACCATCTGCCATATCCGGAAGTGAGCGATTAATAACTAAATCAATAGCTGCACTAGAAGAAACACCATTTTCGGTAACGGCTTTATAGTAACTTCTCTCAATTTCACTAGTGTTAGGTAATCTACCATTATTTTCATTAATTAGATCTACATATTGGCTGAAATGTTGCAATGCAACCCGATCAAATTTCTCTAAACGGGTCTTTTTACCGACCGTATCATCCCATAGGTTTTCCACACCTTTTTTCATCCATAAATTCAAACCATTTAAGTTTGCATCCTTACCGACAATTGCAGCAGCATCATCCGCATAACGGTCACCCAAATTAGCCAAATAACGCCAACCGCCATAGGTATCGCCACGGGAAGCATAACCACGCAAGGTTTGGATTTGTTCTGGTGTTAAAACAACTTCACCCTCATTCATAATAAGATCCTTTAAATTATTTTTTACTTGAATTGTTTACAAAACTCTGTACCAATTGCTCTACTTGTTGGTGATAACCTACCAACTCCTGCTGTGTGAGCTGCTGCTTTTCCCGAATAAACGGGTAATACTGTACCGTGAAACCGTTAATACAGGAACCTACGCTAGTGCTATAATTATCTTCTTCAGCCTGGTTTACTCGATTATTCCAATGAGTAATAATCGCCGGATTTTCTCCTTTTTTAATATAGTAAAATTCATGAAAATATGGATTTTCAGGAATATGTCTTTTATCTTCATAAGCCTCGTATTCAGGATAGGCAGATGGCATTTTTTTAACCCCGTAAGTAAGCAATCTTTCTCCCATAGTCGTGCTTAAACTACACGCATCTTTTCGGATAACAATATCGTCCACGCTATCCAAACCGTCGCGTAGAAATTGGATAAAGTGCGCTTTGTTTTGCTGGTTGTATGGCTCAAGAACCCAGCCTTGGTCGGTTTTTTTGTAATAGACGCTAATCTCTATCAAATTAATGGAGTAAGCATCCTGCCCTGGCGTGTCGGAAAGCCATTTTGTGGCATTGTCTTGCGTATACCGTGCAAGATAGCCATAGGGGATAACCATTTTGGTGCCCTGAAAATCAAATGTAACCGTATGTTCAAATCCTGTCATTGGCTCGGGATTGTTGAAACTGGTTTGTTCTTTAGCCTGTTGCGCACTTACTGCTTTTTGATCTGTCTTTTCATTCACAGGTTCACATGAGGTCATAGTAAAAACACTCCCAATAAACAAAATAAAAAGTTGATAAATAGTAGTAGCATATGGTCTCATAATTTCAAGCCTAGAAATTAGTTAAAGAATATATTATGGTAGATACTAACTCTTTAGTTAAAAATAATTTACTAACTTTTACTACTTAGGTATAAATTCCAATACTTAACTAAACTGAGGGTAAATATATTTATCCAAGATAGAAGAGAAACTTTTTTCTCTGTTTCCGCAAGAATAGTTACGGGTTGTGAAATATGCTCTATACCCAAGCAGTAGATATTTTCATTGTTACTTACCGTATTGCTTCATAGAATTGGCACTCTACGCTTTCCTTTAAAAATCGTCAATAACGATTATCATTTTCTTTAAATTTATTCAAAACAATATTCTTATACACATCTCAAGCCCGCTGAAATAAAGCAAAGTGGTGGTTCATAGATGGCAATACCGATTTCAAAGCAGCCTGCACTTTGACAACACACGAGAAATACGGGAAGAACAGGGCATCAGCATATATTTCAGCCCGAAGCCGTTTCATTCGTTTAAAAAACTGCTTTTTTCACAATTTACCTTTACAAAGCCTATACGTATCCTTACAATTTGTTTTGCTGTTTTTGGTATATTTTTGGGGCTGTACTAGATTAGCAGATATGTTACCCTCGAAATATGAAGATAACGCACTGCAAATTAAAGAAAAAAGTACAGAAAGAACTGCTCCGTTTTTTGTGCTGGAAGTTACCGCCCGTTCTGCCGCCGATATTTTGGGTATCCATCCCAATTCGGCAGCACTGTTCTACCGTAAAATCCGCACGGTTATCAACCATCATTTGGCCTTGGCTGCCGATGAGGTTTTTGAGGGCCCTGTCGAGCCGGACGAAAGCGATTTCGGCGGACGGCGTAAAGGCAGACGTGGTCGCGGTGCGGCAGGAAAAGTGGTTGTCTTCGGCATTCTGAAACGCAACGGACGGGGCTATACCGTTGTCGTAGATAATGCCAAGTCTGAAACGTTACTCCCTGTCATCAAAAAGAAAATCATGCCGGACAGTATTGTTTATACCGATAGTCTGAGCAGCTGCGACAAGTTGGACGTGAGCGGTTTTATCCATTACCGCATCAACCATTCCAAGGAATTTGCAGACCGTCAGAACCACATTAACGGCATTGAGAATTTTTGGAATCAGGCAAAACGCGTCTTGCGAAAATACAACGGAATCGATCGTAAATCTTTCCCGCTGTTCTTGAAAGAATGCGAATTTCGATTTAACTTCGGCACACCGTCTCAACAGCTTAAAATCCTGCGGGATTGGTGTGGAATTTAGGGCTAATCTAGTACAGCCCCTTAGATTTAATTCACTATACCTGCGTAATGGTATCGGGTACTCATCATCAACCTGCCTTACATTCGGTTGTGTTGTCCGGCAACTGTCCGGTTGTGTCGATGGGTTGCCCTGCCGCTCCCTGTGCTACGCAACGGTTGTGTGCCTTGGGTGGGCGCGGGTGGCGGCCGGGCGGTTTGTTGCTATGATACGGGAGTTCCGATATACAAGGGTGGGCTTCAGCCCACCAATCAACGACCGAAAAAGAAAAAACGGTGGGCTGAAGCCCACTCTACGCAATTACGCAACTGTTATCGTGGGGATGACGGGATTTTAGGTTTTTGTTTTTCTGTTTTTGCGGGAAGGATGGGGTTTAGGTTGCGGTCATTTATCGGAAAAGCAGAAATCGCTCCGCCGTCATTCCCGCGAAAGCGGGAATCTGAACACGTCCGTAGGGAAACCTATATCCCGTCATCCCCACGAAAGTGGGAATCTAGAACCTCTGAATTTTCAGACAACCTTTGAATATTGCCGCCGTCCCGCGTTCTAGATTCCCGCCTGCGCGGGAATGACGATTCATCAGTTTCCCGAAACGCCCGAAAAAAACCGAAATCCGACAGGCAGGATTTTTGCTTTCGTGGGGATGACGGGATTTTAAGTTACGGTCATTTATCGGAAAAGTAGAAATCGCTCCGCCGTCATTCCAGCGAAGGCGGGAATCTGAACACGTCCGCACGGAAACCTATAGTGGATTAACAAAAATCAGGACAAGGCGACGAAGCCGCAGACAGTACAGATAGTACGGCAAGGCGAGGCAACGCCGTACTGGTTTAAATTTAATCCACTATAATCCTGTTGCTTATGGAAAAATCAAAGTGCAGAGTTGGAAAGAAAGGCGCGATTTCAATATTGTAAAGCAGGATTTGGATTTTTCCTGCGGGGCGGCTTCGGTGGTGACGCTTTTGAACAATTTTTACGGGCAAAAGCTGACGGAAGAGGACGTGTTAAAAAAACTGGATAAGGAGCAGATGCCCGCGTCGTTTGAGGATATGCGGCGCATTATGCCTGATTTGGGTTTTGAAGCGAAAGGCTATGCCCTGTCTTTCGAGCAGCTTGCACAGTTGCAAATCCCCGTCATCGTGTATCTGAAATACCGCAAGGATGATCATTTCTCGGTATTGCGCGGTATAGACGGCAATACGGTTTTGCTTGCCGACCCGTCGCTGGGGCATGTTTCAATGAGCAGGGCGCAGTTTTTGGATGCTTGGCAAACCCGTGAGGGAAATTTGGCAGGTAAGATTTTGGCGGTTGTGCCGAAAGGGAGGGATGCCGGCGGGGATAAGGCGTTTTTCACACGCAGTCCGAAACGTCAGACGGAGTTTGCGGTCGGACAGGTAAAATGGTGGCGTGCTTATTGAAATTTCGACAAAGGTCGTCTGAAAACCGAAAATATGGTTTTCAGACGACCTTTGTTGTATTTGGTAACTATATGTTCCCGTTGTATAATTACGGATTTGCAATTCAATAATAAATACACAGGAACCGCCATGACAGAATCCATCACCCGCGACAGTATGCAATACGATGTCGTGATTGTCGGCGCAGGCCCGTCGGGTTTGTCTGCCGCCATCAAACTCAAGCAGCTTGCCGAACAAAACGGGCGCGAAATCAGCGTTTGCGTGGTGGAGAAAGGTTCGGAGGTGGGGGCGCATTCGCTGGCTGGCGCAGTTATCGATCCGATTGCGCTGAATGAGTTGATTTCCGACTGGAAAGAAAAAGGCGCACCGCTGACACGCACAGTAACGCAGGACAAAGTGTTGTTCCTGACCGAGAAAAAAGCGTTCAACCTGCCGATTACCCCGAATTTCGACAATCACGGCAACTACATCGTCAGCTTGGGCGAAGTCGTGCGCTGGTTGGCGGAGCAGGCGGAAAATATGGGCGTGGAAATCTATCCGGGCTTTGCCGCCGCCGAAGTGCTGTATCACGAAGACGGTTCGGTCAAAGGCATTGCAACCGGCAATATGGGCATTGGCAAAGACGGCGAGCCGACCGATTCATTCCAACCCGGCATGGAGCTTTGGGCGCAGCAAACCCTGTTTGCCGAAGGTTGTCGCGGTTCGCTTTCCAAACAAATCATCGAACGTTTCCAACTCGACCAAAACAGCCAGCCGCAAACTTACGGCTTGGGCATTAAAGAAGTTTGGGAAGTGCCGTCCGAACAGCATCAGCCCGGTTTGGTGGTGCACAGCGCAGGCTGGCCGCTGGACAGCAAAACCTACGGCGGCGCGTTTGTTTACCATTTCGACGACAACAAAGTCGCCGTCGGCTTCGTGGTCGGTTTGGACTATCAAAATCCTTATCTGTCGCCGTTTGAAGAGTTCCAACGTTTCAAAACCCATCCCGAAATCCGCAAAACCTTTGAAGGCGGCCGCCGCATTGCTTACGGCGCGCGTTCGCTGATTGAAGGCGGTTTGCAAAGTTTGCCGAAGCTCTCGTTCAAAGGCGGCATTTTGGTCGGCGATGCGGCGGGTTTCCTCAATATGCCGCGCATCAAAGGCATTCATACCGCGATGAAATCCGCCATGCTCGCCGCCGAAGCCGTGTTCCCCTTGTTGGAAAACCTTGAAGAAGTGGAGGGTTTCGACAGCGGCAAAGAGGCGGCGGATTATCAGCAACGTTTTGAACAAAGCTGGCTGTATCAAGAGCTTTACGCCGCGCGCAATGTCCGTCCGTCATTCAAATGGGGCGTTTACCTCGGCTCAATCTACACCGGCATCGATCAGATGATTTTCAGAGGCAAAGCCCCGTGGACCTTGAAACATCACGGCAAAGACAACGAGCAGCTTAAAAAAGCCGCCGCGTGTAAGCCGATTGATTATCCGAAACCCGACGGCGTGTTGACCTTCGACCGCTTGAGCAGCGTCTTCCTTGCCAATCTCGCGCACGAAGAAAACCAGCCCGACCATTTGGTGCTGAACAATCCGCAAACGATGATAGACGTGAACTACAAAGAATACGCCTCGCCCGAAACGCGCTATTGTCCGGCCGGCGTGTACGAAATTGTTGAAGAAAACGGCAATCCGCGCCTGCAAATCAACGCGGCAAACTGCGTGCACTGCAAAACCTGCGACATCAAAGACCCGACGCAAAACATCACTTGGATTTGCCCCGAAGGCGCGAGCGGGCCGAATTACGGCGGGATGTGAAGGTTCTTTCCTGCCGACACTATACCGAACAAGAAAAGAAAAACCGACCGAAACTCGTTTTTAAAGTTTCGGCCGGTTTTTTCAATATTATTTGAAAATATAGGTATCAGGCATATCGTCGAAACCGACAACCTTACCGCCTTTATCCTTTGCAAATTTCTCAGCCTGCTCTTTGTTGCCGAACGGCAGCGCGTCTTCCGCACCCATACCGCCGATAAAGCCGCTGTCGATGACGTAAAAGGCTTTTTTCGCATCCATCCACTCCGTGTCGGCATTGGGATTCGTCCAATCGGTAACATTGCCCATATCGGTAACGTAAATCACGCGGATGCCTTTAGGCTCTTCGGGCAGCTTGGTATAGCCGAACATCTGCTTGATGGTGGAGAACCAAACGGGCTGATCGGGTTTGCCGTTCAAGAAAATCTGGGCTTTGGGGCCGTTGTGTTCGGTCAGGTTCATACTGCAATAGTGTCCGACCGAACGGTCGCTAATCTGCCGGGGTAAAGGCGGCGGTCCCTCTTCCGCCTGCCGGCAGGCACTTAAGGCGGAAACGGCAACAATTGCCAACAGGGTTTTTTTCATATTTGTCGCTTTCTAAAAATTCCGGCTGCCAAAACAAGCGGAATGATAACCCATAAAACCTGAGCGGTCAGCAAAACGGGGACGGTCAGGCTGATTTGTCCGCTCAAACCCGCCATACCCGCATATAGTGGATTAAATTTAATCCACGATAATGCGGTCGGCGTGCCCGTCCAACTCGGCAAGGGCGTGGGTGCTGAGCAATACGGTCGCGCCGCGCCCGTTGAGTTCGCGCACGACTTCGTAAAACATTTGTCGTGATGCAGGGTCAAGACCGGTTGTCGGTTCGTCAAACAGCAGGACTTTGGGCTCGCCCAGCAGGGCTTGTGCCAAGGCAAGGCGTTGGCGCATCCCTTTAGAATAAGTGCCGACGCGGCGGTGTGCCGCCTGTGAAATGCCGACGCGCTCAAGCAGCCCCCGGTTCTGCGTGAGCGGCTGTTTTTTAAGTTTGGCATAAAAATCCAGCGTTTCGATGCCGATCAGCGAAGGGTGCAGCGCAACGGTTTCGGGCAGGTAGCCGATTTGGCTGCGAAGCCGCGCCCCCGCTTTGCTACCGGTACGTTCGCCCAAAAGCATCACTTCGCCTTCGGTCGGGGTAATCAGCCCGAGTATCAGCTTCATAATGGTGGACTTGCCCGCGCCGTTGTGTCCGGCAAGCCCGACGCTTTCTCCTGCCTTCAAAACCAAATCGACTTGGTTGACGGCTTTTTGCGCCCCGAACCGTTTGGTTACCTTCCTCAATTCGACATGATGTGTGGTCATGGTTGTTCCTTTTGTGTTTTCAGACGGCATTTGAATCCGGATGCCGTCTGAAGCAGACTAGTTCAAAGAACCGTTTTCCGCCCTGCCCCATTCCGACTGCCGCGTTTCGACTTCTTTGAGTAGCTCGTCCTTCATCGCCTGATAACGGGTTTGAATTTTGGGGGCATAAGGCTTCATCAGCGGTTTGCTGTCCACCACGCCGCCAGGCAGAACGGCGGGAAACTGCGCCTGCGCCCATTTGACGATGCTGATTGCGGGACTGTTCATCAAAAGGCGCGATACGGGCGCGCGCCAGATGATTTGGTCGATGATGCCGTTGGGGCGGTACGCGCTGTCTCCGAAGCCGTCGCCGTTCAAATCGAACGCGCTGTTGTCGCTCCAATAGTTGCCGTGTCCGCCCTCGCTCCAATCGAGAAAGCGCGTGCTGACGTATTTGACCTGGCTTTCGTTGTTGATAAAGGAATTGTCATGCAAGGACGTGCCTTCGATGGCGGCGGTAAAGTGTATGCCGATTTGACAGTTTTCAAAATGATTGGCGAAAAGTTTATCGTAGTTGGCATTATAGGCAAATACGCACTTGCCTGCCTTGTTGATAATGTTGTCGTGAATATCGGAATAGTTGACATAGTTGAGCATAATGCCCTGATCGCGGCTGCCGACGGCGATATTGTCGAATACTTTGAGCCGCTCGGAAAACATCAGCACATAGCCCATATTGTTGCCCACGGAAATATTGCCGCTGATTTCGCTGTCGTTGGTGTACATATAGTGGACGGCGAAACGCAAATCGCTGAAGCGGTTGTTTTTGTAGGTGTTGTGCGTGCTGGTATTGGAAAAAATGCCGTCCCGCCCTTTGGAAATGTCGTTGCCGACGACCTGCGCACCGGGTGCGTTCCAAACGGTAACGCCGTTGCCGCGCTCGTTCACGCGCAAAGTCGCGTCGCCGACGATTTTATTCTCGCGCACCATCGCATCGGCAGAACCATGCAGATATACGCCGACCGAATTATCCAAAATATTGTTGTGTTCAATCAGGGCGCGCGGGGCAGTTTCTTCGAGATAAATACCGGCATCCATTGCGGGCAGGCTCATACCGGAACGGGTAACGGTCAGGTTGCGGAGCGTTACGTCCGGCGCGTGTACGGCTATGGTACGCCCGCTCCTGTCGCCTTCGATGGTTGCGGAACGGTCGGCAGGCCCTTCAATCGTAATCGGTTTGTCAATGTGAAGTTTGGTTTTATATACGCCGGAAGCCAGTTTGAGCGTATCGCCCGCCCGGGCGCGGGCAAATGCGGGATACCGATCAGCATAATCGGTTCGTGATGGTCGACCAGTTTCGCCCCGGCTATCGTGCCGTCGTTTGCCAACACCATCAGCGTATCAATCGGTTTGCTCGAATAACCGCGCGTATTGACCGCATCGGTCGTGATATAGACCAAGCCCAACTGCTCATCGCCTTTGTAAACGCGGGCAACCATAGGCTTACCTTCCGGCTTGCCGTAACGGTCCGCACCCGGAAAAATTTCCGAAGGCTGTATTTTCGCCAGAAAATCAGGCAGACGCTCCGCATAAGCGGGCAGTGCCGCCGTCAAAAAGACAAAGGCGGCAAAAAACGCCGTTATCCGCGCCCGAAACGCGGACATACGTTTGATTGAAAAACAGGACATGACTATCCCCGATATACCGATACTCTTTAATATTGATATTATATGAATCATCTATCGGCGATTTTTTGATGCAAATCAAATTTACAAATCTTAAAACCAATCCGCATACGGGATAATATAGTGGATTAAATTTAAACCAGTACAGCGTTGCCTCGCCTTGCCGTACTATCTGTACTGTCTGCGGCTTCGTCGCCTTGTCCTGATTTTTGTTAATCCACTATACTTTGTGATTACATCGATATAATGTGGGATTTCACGATGTTGTCAGGCGGCACAAAAAAATGCCGTCTGAAACCTCTTCAGACGGCATTTTTCCCGGCGCACCGTTATTTGTCCAAATGATAAATCTGCGCGACGGCATGAACCAAATCTTTATCTTCTTCCCCCGCCTTATTCAAGGTTTGGGTCGGCGAATGCAGCAGCTTGTTGGTCAGTTGGACGGACAGCCGTTCCAAAACCTCTTCTGCCGTTGCGCCTTTGGCAAGCTGTTTCATGGCATTTTCCAACACCTGTTTGCGCGCTTTCTCGCCCTCGTCCCGCAACGCCTTAATCAAGGGGACACTCTGCCTGCCCTGCTGCTGCCTGACAAATTCGGCAACTTTCTCGGACACCAGCGTTTCGGCGGCGGCGGCGGCCTTCTGCCTTGCCTCCTTGCCGCTTTGGACGATATTGACCATATCGTCCACCGTATAAAGATAGGCATCATTCAAATCGCCGACTTCCGCTTCAATGTCACGCGGCACTGCCAAATCAAGCATGAACAACGGCATACTCTGCCTTTGTTTCAATGCACGCTCCACCATGCCTTTGCCGACAATGGGCAACTGGCTTGCCGTTGAAGAAACCACTACGTCGTAATCGTGCAGAATGGCAGGCAGATCGGACAGCAGGCACGGTTCGGCGTTGACACCGAGCTTGTCGCACAACTCCTGTGCACGCGCCAGCGTCCGGTTGGCAACCGTCATCAGCCGGGGACTTTTGGCGGCAAAATAAGTGGCAACCAGCTCAATCATTTCGCCTGCGCCGATAAACAAGACATTCAAATCGCCGATGTCGGGAAAAATCTGTTCCGCCAATTTGACGGAAGCGGAAGCCATGGAAACCGAGTTTTCGCCGACGGCAGTATCGGTACGGACCTCTTTAGCAACGGAAAAGGTTTTTTGGAACAGGGCATTGAGTTTCTTACCCATACTTTCCTGCTCTTGAGCAACCCTAACGGCATCCTTAATCTGTCCTAAAATCTGCGGCTCGCCCAACACCATCGAATCCAGCCCGCAGGCGACGCGGAAAGCATGGCGCACAGTCTCCTGCATATCCAGCGCGTACAGATACGGACGGATTTCTTCAATCGGCAAACTGTGGTAATCGGCAAGCCATCGGATGATTTCTTCCGAATCACCGACGCAGTAAAGCTCGGTGCGGTTGCAGGTAGAAAGGATTACCGCCTCCGTTGCCGCATTGCTTCGGGCAAGATTGCGGACGGCTTTAGGCAGGGCGGCGGCGGCAAACGCCAGCTTTTCCCGTATGCTTAAAGGTGCGGTTTGATGATTGAGTCCGACAGCGGTAAGTTGCATGAAAAAATCGGTAAAGATGAATATAGACCGTTATTATAGCCTAACTGCTTCCTTAAAACACGGACAAAAAACTGCACCTCCGACCGCAAAAATGCCGTCTGAAGGTGCAGTTTCCGTTTGTCCGGCGGTTGCCGTCGGGCAGCCGGGCGGTTTAATCCACTTCGCCCGCGTATTGTTCGGCAGTCAGCAGACTGTCGTAATCGGCAACGTTTGCCGGTTTGAGTTTGAAGAACCAGCCTGCACCGTAAGGATCGCTGTTGGCAGTTTCCGGAGCGCTTGGCAAATCTTCGTTGACGGCAACGACTTCGCCTGCAATCGGTGCGTACACGTCGGACGCGGCTTTTACAGACTCAACCACACCGGCTTGCTCTTCAGCGGCAAGGTTCGCGCCGACTTCGGGCAGCTCGACGAACACGATGTCGCCCAACAGCTCTTGCGCGTGGTGGGTAATGCCGACGGTAATCGTACCGTCTTCTTCAAGGCGCAGCCATTCATGGCTGGCAACGTATTTCAGTTCGGCCGGGATGTTGTTGCTCATGGTTTGATACTCCATTGATAGGGGTTATTTTCAGACGGCATCTGCATGAATCAATATCCACAGATGCCTTGTTCAATGCTTTCTACAAACGTCCGTATCGGACAACAATTAAAACCTGCTTTCAGACGGCATATGAAATGAAAATGCCGTCTGAAACCGCATCAATCAAACTGTTTCTGTCCGTTGCGGACAAACGGCAGCTTCAGTACACGCACGTCCACTTCTTTGCCACGCATCAGCACTTTGGCGGTATCGCCGTCAAAATCTTTCGGTACGCGCGCGATGGCGATGGATTGTTTCAGGCTTGGGGAGAATACGCCGCTGGTGGTTTCGCCTTGGCCTTTGTCGGTCAACACTTCCATATGCGCGCGCAGGATGCCGCCTTTTTCGAGCAACAGGCCGACCTGTTTGACGGCAACGCCTTTTTCTTTCAATGCCAGCAAGGCGGCTTTGCCGACGAAGTCGCGGCTTTCGTCTTTCAAGTCAACGGTCCAACCCATACCTGCTTCGAGCGGGCTGGTGTCGTCGTCCATATCGTTGCCGTAGAGGTTCATGCCGGCTTCCATGCGCAGGGTGTCGCGCGCGCCGAGGCCGCAGGGCTGTACGCCGGCTTGTTGCAGGGCTTTGAAGAATGCGACGGCTTCGGTGCCGGGCAGGATGACTTCGACGCCGTCTTCGCCGGTGTAGCCGGTGCGGGCGACAAACCAGTCGTTGCCCAAATCCGCGCCTTGGAACGGTTTGAGGTTATGGACGACATCTGCCCATTCGGGTTTGACGGTCAGGAGTTTTTCAATGGCTTTAGGGCCTTGTACGGCGAGCATGCCGAGGTCGTAGCGCGGATTGAAGGCGACGCCGAACTCTTGTCCGACTTTGTGGAATTGCGCCGTGTCTTTTTCGCGGGTCGCGCCGTTGGACACGATGCGGTATTGGGTTTCGGCTTCATTGGTGCGGTAAACGATTAAGTCGTCAATCACACCGCCGTTGTCGTTGAGCAAAGCGGAATAAAGGGCTTTGCCGACAAAAGCGAGCTTGGCGACATCGTTGGCAATCAATTTGCGGAAAAAGGCTTTGGCATTTGCGCCTGCTACGTCGGTAACGAGCATATGGGATACGTCAAACATACCGGCGTCGGTGCGCACGGCTTCGTGTTCGGCGATTTGTGAACCATAATGGATGGGCAGCTCCCAGCCGGCAAAATCGACCAGCTTCGCGCCTGCATCTTGATGGGCTTGATGAAATGGGGTGGTTTTCAGAGCAGTCATTCTCAAGTTTCTCCGGATTTTTTGTTCAGATGCCGCCCGCGCACCTGTGCGCGGATGACCCTATCTGTCCTTGAACCTGAGATTTTCGGCTGTATCCGCATGATGGCAAACCAGTCTGCTCACTGCTTTGCGCGGTTGTCTGAATGGTGGTTCAGACGGCCTTCTCCCCTTCGGTGGACGTTATTCCAACGCCGCTCTCCAGATTGTTTGTTTCAATGTGCAGTCCCTGATACCTGAGCGATTTAAGGGTGTCTGCGCCTTCGGTGGTTACATTGTAGTTGGGTGTAACACTCTCCTGCACATTTCCCGATTATGTCTTGAATCGGCGGTTTGGGCAAGCCGTCTTAAAGAGATGCAAACCGACCGCCTCTGTTTTCACATGATTTTCCGAAAACAAAATTTGTCCCGGATGACGGTATAACTTTTTATATGTTAATATGGTCTCCATCTGTGCGGATTGCCGCAAACATACGGACAGACAATCCGAATTCCTTAAAACGGAACGCAAATATGCCCCAACTCACTTTAGACAAAACCGATATTAAAATCTTACAGGTTCTCCAGGAAAACGGCAGGCTGACCAATGTCGAACTGTCCGAACGTGTCGCACTTTCGCCTTCTCCGTGCCTGCGCCGTCTGAAGCAGTTGGAAGATGCCGGTATCGTCCGCCAATATGCCGCGCTGCTGTCTCCGGAATCTGTCAACTTGGGACTTCAGGCATTTATCCGCGTTTCCATCCGCAAAGCAAAAGACGCGCGGGAAGACTTTGCCGCATCGGTTCGAAAATGGCCTGAAGTCTTGAGCTGCTTCGCCCTGACAGGGGAAACCGACTACCTGCTTCAGGCGTTTTTTACCGATATGAACGCGTTTTCCCATTTTGTTTTGGATACGCTCCTGTCCCACCACGGCGTACAAGATGCGCAATCGAGCTTTGTTTTAAAAGAAATCAAACACACCACCTCCCTGCCGCTCAACCACCTGCTGAAGGAATAGTGCCCTTCCCGATTTTCCCGCACGTGCAATCTGCAAACACATTTACATGACAATAATGAATATCAATACTTCCGAAAATAAAGATGCTGTTGCCGAACACACCGGACAATGGTTGGAAAAAGCCGTCATCGGTCTGAACCTGTGTCCCTTTGCCAAAGCCCCCCACGTTAAAAACCTTGTCCGCATCGCGATCAGCGAAGCCAAACACCTTGACGGTTTTTTGGAAGACTTGGACGAAGAACTGCAGCGACTGGGCAATACACCCGCCACCGAACTGGAAACCACCCTGCTGGTTCACCCGACCCTATTCCCCGATTTCGACGTATTCAACGATATGCTCGACATTGCCGATGCCGCCGTTGTCGAAAACGGCTTAGAAGGCATCGTCCAAATCGCCCCGTTTCATCCCGATTTCCAATTTGAAGGCACGGATTCAGACGACATTGGCAACTACACCAACCGTTCTCCCTATCCGACGCTGCACCTCATCCGCGAAGACAGCATTGCCAAAGCCGCACAAGCCTTTCCCGACGCTTCGGCAATATTCGAACGCAATATCGCCCTGCTGGAAAAAATGGGACATGAAGGCTGGGCAAAACTCGGTATCACATCCTGCCCTTATCCGCACAATAAGAAAAATATTTCAAAATGATACGTTATCTTTTAATTGCCTGCGGCTGCATTTCCCTACTGTTGGGTATCATCGGCATTTTTTTGCCGCTGTTGCCGACCACGCCGTTCGTACTGCTCTCCGCCGCCTGCTGGGCAAAGGCATCCCCGCGCTTTTACCGCTGGCTGCACCGGCACCGCTATTTCGGCCCGATGGTTCATAACTGGGAACAAAACGGCGCAGTGCCGCGCAAAGCCAAAATATTCGCCATCAGTATGATGACCGCATCCTGCCTGATAATGTTTTGGCAGTTTCCCCAACGCTGGTGGGTCGGGGCGGTTTCATCGGTTTTTTGTTCCCTTGTCGCCATATGGATGTGGCGCAGGCCCGAATCTTGAATGCCGTACTGAAAGGGATAAGGGCAAACAAACGGGGGGGGGCAAACCTGTTTCATTGCAAATATATGTTAAAATAAATTCATTTTTCGTTTTCGATAGATTATTTATTAAAGACATATATTTATTTGTTTTAAATAAAATTATTTATCAAAAAGAACATATATTCCCAAGCACAGCAATCCGCCTTCCCGCCGCCTTCCGGTTTGGGAAACTGGTTTATCCTGATTATTTACTTTACAATCAATCGGAAAACTTTTTTCAAAAACAAACAGGCAGCACAGTCCGCCTATGTCCGGGCGGCACGGTGCCTGTATCACTCCCACGCGCCGCGCAAGGCAGTGCTTGAATCGAGGAAACACGATGCGCCACCTACCCCTGTTTTCACTAATGCTTTTCCCAGCATCGGTTTACGCCGCAGATTTGGACGGCGCAAACCTAAACCTGCTGTGGGGCCTGCCCTTTGCCCTGATTTTGCTGTCTATCGCATTGGGTCCCTTGTTTTTTTCGCATACCTGGCATCACCATTACGGCAAAATTACCGCCTTTTGGACATTGCTCTTCCTCATCCCGTTCAGTTTGGTTTTTGGCGCGTCCGCCGGTATCCATACCGTCGCACACGCACTCGTTGAAGAATACATCCCTTTCATCCTGCTGCTGCTTGCCCTGTACACCATTTCAGGCGGCATTTTGGTTTGGGGCGACTTGAACGGCACACCCAAGCTCAACACCGCCCTGCTTGCCGTCGGTACGGCACTTGCCTCTATCATGGGAACGACCGGCGCAGCAATGCTGATGATTCGTCCGCTGCTGAAAGCCAACCAAAACCGTACCCGCCGCGTGCACATCGTCATCTTCTTCATTTTCCTGGTTGCAAACATCGGCGGCGGTCTGACCCCTTTGGGCGACCCCCCACTCTTCCTCGGCTTCCTCAAAGGCGTAGATTTCATGTGGACGGTCAAACATATGTTCGCCCCCGTCCTGATCAGCACCGCTGTCCTGTTGACCGCCTTCTATTTCATCGACAACCGTTTCTTCAAACAGGAAAGCATTGCACAAGATACGCCGGCACAACAGGAAAAACCCGAAAAAATCGCCATCTTCGGCAAATGGAACTTCCTCCTGCTTTCGGGCGTGGTCGGCGCGGTTCTAATGTCCGGCCTTTGGAAACCCGAACACCCGGGATTTGAAATCCTCGGCAGCCGTTACGCCCTGCAAAACCTCGTCCGCGATGTCATCCTGATTGCATTGACCGCCGTATCTATGGCAATCACGCCCAAACAAGTCCGCGCAGGCAACGAATTCAACTTTGAACCCATCGCCGAAGTGGGCAAACTCTTCCTCGGCATCTTCATCACCATCTTTCCCGTCCTGAGCATTCTGAAAGCAGGCGAGGCAGGCGCGCTGGGCGGGGTGGTATCGCTGGTTCACGATACGGCAGGTCATCCGATTAATGTGATGTATTTTTGGATGAGCGGCATATTGTCGGCATTCTTGGATAACGCGCCCACTTATCTCGTTTTTTTCAATATGGCGGGCGGCGATGCCCAAGCCTTGATGACGGGTACCCTGTTTCATTCGCTGCTGGCGGTTTCTATGGGTTCGGTATTCATGGGCGCACTGACCTACATCGGCAACGCACCGAACTTCATGGTCAAGGCCATTGCCGAACAGCGCGGCGTACCGATGCCGACTTTCTTCGGCTATATGATGTGGTCGGTCGCCTTCCTGACACCCGTCTTCATCGTACATACCCTTATCTTTTTCGTTTTCAAACTGCTGTAAACGCTATGCCGTCTGAACATTCAGACGGCATTTTAAATTCCGGCATAATCAAATCAATATCCCCCCTTCCGACAATTTATAGTGGATTAACAAAAATCAGGACAAGGCGACGAAGCCGCAGACAGTACAAATAGTACGGCAAGGGCGAGGCAACGCCGTACTGGTTTAAATTTAATCCACTATAAAAACGGCTTCCGCAAGGAAAAAAGCAGCAAATCTGACAAACAGGTACAATTCCTGATAGAATCTAACACTTTGCTACATTAATTTATTCAATGCTTTTGATGCCACGCGACACGGTATCAAAACACGCCGTTTTTACCTTAACCATCACAAGTAATGCAAATATATGATTAAAATCAAAAAAGGTCTAAACCTGCCCATCGCGGGCAGACCGGAGCAAGCCGTTTACGACGGCCCGGCCATTACCGAAGTCGCGTTGCTTGGCGAAGAATATGCCGGTATGCGCCCCTCGATGAAAGTCAAGGAAGGCGATGCCGTCAAAAAAGGCCAAGTGCTGTTTGAAGACAAAAAGAATCCGGGCGTGGTGTTTACTGCGCCGGCTTCAGGCAAAATCGCCGCGATTCACCGTGGCGAAAAGCGCGTACTTCAGTCAGTCGTGATTGCCGTTGAAGGCAACGACGAAATCGAGTTTGAACGCTACGCACCTGAAGCGCTGGCAAACTTAAGCGGCGAAGAAGTGCGCCGCAACCTGATCCAATCCGGTTTGTGGACTGCGCTGCGCACCCGTCCGTTCAGCAAAATTCCTGCCGTCGATGCCGAGCCGTTCGCCATCTTCGTCAATGCGATGGACACCAATCCGCTGGCTGCCGACCCTACGGTCATTATCAAAGAAGCCGCCGAGGATTTCAAACGCGGCCTGTTGGTATTGAGCCGTTTGACCGAACGCAAAATCCATGTTTGTAAGGCAGCTGGCGCAGACGTGCCGTCTGAAAATGCTGCCAACATCGAAACACATGAATTCGGCGGCCCGCATCCTGCCGGTTTGAGTGGCACGCACATTCATTTCATCGAGCCGGTCGGCGCGAATAAAACCGTGTGGACCATCAATTATCAAGATGTAATTACCATTGGCCGTTTGTTTGCAACAGGCCGTCTGAACACCGAGCGCGTGATTGCCCTAGGTGGTTCTCAAGTCAACAAACCGCGCCTCTTGCGTACCGTTTTGGGTGCGAAAGTATCGCAAATTACTGCGGGCGAATTGGTTGACACAGACAACCGCGTGATTTCCGGTTCGGTATTGAACGGCGCGATTACACAAGGCGCGCACGATTATTTGGGACGCTACCACAATCAGATTTCCGTTATCGAAGAAGGCCGCAGCAAAGAGCTGTTCGGCTGGGTTGCGCCGCAGCCGGACAAATACTCCATCACGCGTACAACCCTCGGCCATTTCCTGAAAAACAAACTCTTCAAGTTCAACACAGCCGTCAACGGCGGCGACCGCGCCATGGTGCCGATTGGTACTTACGAGCGCGTGATGCCCTTGGATATCCTGCCCACCCTGCTTTTGCGCGATTTAATCGTCGGCGATACCGACAGCGCGCAGGCATTGGGTTGCTTGGAATTGGACGAAGAAGACCTCGCTTTGTGCAGCTTCGTCTGCCCGGGCAAATACGAATACGGCCCGCTGTTGCGCAAAGTGCTGGAAACCATTGAGAAGGAAGGCTGATTATGGGCTTGAAACATTTTCTGGAAAAAATCGAACCGCACTTCCTGCCGGGCGGCAAACATGAAAAATGGTATGCCCTCTACGAAGCTGCGGCGACAATTTTCTACACATCCGGCGCGGTAACGCGCAAAGCGGCGCACGTCCGCGACGCGCTCGACTCCAAGCGCATGATGATTTTGGTGTGGCTGGCTTTGTTCCCTGCCATGTTCTACGGTATGTACAACGTCGGCGCGCAGGCATTCGGTGCGTTAACGCCTGATTTGCTGCAACAAAACATCGCCAACGACTGGCATTACGCCTTTGCCAACGCTTTGGGCATCAATATGTCGTCTGAAGCGGGCGTGTCGGACAAAATGCTGTTTGGCGCGATTTACTTCCTGCCGATTTACGCGACTGTATTTGTTGTGGGCGGTTTCTGGGAAGTTTTGTTCGCCACCGTGCGCAAACACGAAATCAACGAAGGTTTCTTCGTTACTTCGATTCTGTTTGCCTTAATCGTTCCGCCCACGCTGCCGCTGTGGCAGGCGGCTTTGGGTATTTCTTTCGGCGTTGTGGTTGCGAAAGAAGTATTCGGCGGTACAGGTAAAAACTTCATGAACCCTGCGCTGGCAGGCCGTGCTTTCCTGTTCTTCGCCTACCCTGCCAACTTGAGCGGCGATGCGGTTTGGACGGCGGTTGACGGCTATTCCGGCGCAACCGCACTGGCGCAATGGGCGGCACACGGTGCAGACGGCCTGAAAAACGCCGTAACCGGTCAAACCATCACTTGGATGGACGCGTTTATCGGCAAACTGCCCGGCTCCATTGGCGAAGTCTCCACTTTGGCACTCTTAATCGGCGGCGCGTTTATCGTGTTTGCCCGCATCGCTTCTTGGCGCATTATTGCCGGCGTGATGATCGGTATGATTGCGATGTCTTCGCTGTTCAACTTCATCGGTTCGGACACCAACGCTATGTTTGCTATGCCTTGGTACTGGCACTTGGTGGTCGGCGGCTTCGCCATCGGTATGCTGTTTATGGCGACCGACCCTGTTTCCGCTTCCTTTACCAATGTCGGCAAATGGTGGTACGGCGCACTGATCGGTGTGATGTGCGTATTAATCCGCGTGGTCAATCCGGCTTACCCCGAAGGCATGATGTTGGCGATTCTGTTTGCCAACCTGTTTGCCCCGATTTTCGACTATTTCGTCGCACAAGCGAACATCAAACGCAGAAAGGCGCGCAGCAATGGCTAAGAAATTCGATAAAGACAGCTTCAGCGGCACGCTGATTGTCGTGTTGGCGGTCAGCCTGATTTGCTCGGTCATCGTTGCCGGTGCGGTCGTCGGCTTGAAACCCATCCAAGAGAAACAAAAACTCCAAGACAAACAAGGCTATATCTTGAGCGTAGCCGGTTTGATGGATAAGGACACCGACATCGGTAAAACCTTTGCCGAGCGTATCGAGCAACGTGTTGTCGATTTGGCGACCGGCGAATACGTCGCCGATGCGCCTAAAGACTTCAGCGCGCGCATCGCAGGCAAAGACCCTGCCCAAAGCATCCGCATCAAAACCGAAGACGATTTGGCAGGCATCAAAAGCCGTGCCAAATACACCGAGGTTTATTTGGTAAAAGGCGAAGACGGCAAAATCGGGCAAATCATCCTGCCTATGCACGGTAACGGTTTGTGGTCGGTCATGTACGGCTTTGTCGCCATCCAGCCCGACGGCAACACCATCAACGGCATTACCTACTACGAACAAGGCGAAACCCCGGGCTTGGGCGGCGAAATCGGCAATCCGTTGTGGCAGCAAAAATTCGTCGGCAAAAAACTGTTTGACGGACAAGGCAAACTCGCCCTGCACGTCGGCAAAGGCGCGGGTTCGGACAAAGAACACGGCGTAGATGCCCTCTCCGGCGCATCGCTGACATCCAAAGGCGTGCAAGGTTCGTTCGCCTACTGGTTCGGCGAAAACGGCTATATCCCCTACCTGAACAAATTGAAATCAGCAGGAGCGCAATAATGGCTGATATGAAACGCTTGAAACATTTGATGTTTTCACCCTTTATCGACAACAACCCGATTGCCTTGCAGGTTTTGGGTATTTGTTCGGCTTTGGCGGTTACCACCAAACTTCAGACGGCCATCGTGATGGGTATTTCCGTAGCTTTGGTAACCGGTTTTTCCAGCTTCTTCATTTCGCTGGTACGCAACTACATCCCCAACAGCATCCGTATTATCGTGCAAATGGCGATTATCGCGTCGCTGGTTACGCTGGTCGACCAACTCTTGCAGGCATTTGCCTACGAATTGTCCAAACAGCTTTCCGTATTCGTCGGTCTGATTATTACCAACTGTATCGTGATGGGCCGCGCCGAAGCATTTGCGATGAAAGAGCCGCCGCTGGAAAGCCTGATCGACGGCATCGGCAACGGCGCGGGCTACGGGATAATGCTGCTTGTCGTCGCCACCGTCCGCGAACTGATTGGCTCGGGCAAACTCTTGGGCTACACCGTTTTCCAAACCGTGCAGGACGGCGGCTGGTATCAGACCAACGGCTTGTTCCTGCTCGCCCCCAGCGCGTTCTTCATCATCGGCTTTTTGATTTGGGGACTGCGTACCTGGAAACCCGAACAGGCGGAGGAATAAGCTATGGAACACTATTTGAGCCTCTTCATCAAATCCGTCTTCATTGAAAATATGGCACTATCCTTCTTTTTGGGTATGTGCACGTTTTTGGCGGTATCCAAAAAAGTATCCACCGCATTCGGTTTGGGTGTGGCGGTAATTTTCGTACTCGGGCTGTCCGTCCCTGTCAACCAACTCGTTTACTCGCTGCTCAAAGACGGCGCGATTGCCGAAGGCGTGGATTTGACCTTTTTGAAATTCATCACCTTCATCGGCGTGATTGCCGCTTTGGTGCAGATTTTGGAAATGTTCTTGGATAAATTCGTCCCCGCCCTCTATAACGCATTGGGCATCTACCTGCCGCTGATTACCGTGAACTGCGCGATTTTCGGCGCCGTATCGTTTATGGCGCAACGCGAATACAACTTCGGCGAGTCCGTTGTATACGGCTTCGGCGCGGGCTTGGGCTGGATGTTGGCGATTGTCGCTTTGGCGGGCATTACCGAAAAAATGAAATATTCGGACGCTCCCAAAGGCCTCAAAGGCTTGGGCATTACCTTTATCGCCGCCGGCCTGATGGCGATGGCGTTTATGTCGTTCTCTGGCATCCAGTTATAAGAAAGGGATCGGTATGGAGATTATTTTAGGTATCGTGATGTTTACCGTCATCGTTTTGGTTTTGGCACTGATGATTCTGTTTGCCAAATCCAAACTGGTCAGCGAAGGCGACATCACCATCAAAGTCAACGGCGAAAAAGAGCTGACGATGCCCGCCGGCGGCAAACTCTTGGGCGCGCTTGCCAACGAAGGCATCTTTATCCCCTCCGCCTGCGGCGGGGGCGGTTCGTGCGGACAATGCCGCGTCGTCGTAAAAAGCGGCGGCGGCGACATCCTGCCGACCGAGCTGTCCCACATCAGCAAACGCGAAGCACGCGAAGGCTGCCGTCTGTCGTGCCAAGTCAACGTCAAAACCGACATGGACATCGAAGTCCCCGAAGAAGTGTTCGGCGTGAAAAAATGGGAATGCACCGTCATCTCCAACGATAACAAAGCCACGTTCATTAAAGAACTCAAGCTTGCCATTCCCGAAGGCGAAGAAGTCCCCTTCCGCGCCGGCGGCTACATTCAAATTGAAGCTCCTCCTCACACTGTTGCCTACAAAGACTTCGACATTCCTAAGGAATATCACGAAGACTGGGACAAATACAATTTGTGGCAATACGTTTCCAAAGTGGACGAGCCGATTTTGCGTGCCTACTCTATGGCTTCGTATCCTGAAGAAAAAGGCATCATTATGCTGAACGTGCGTATCGCCACGCCGCCCCCGCGCGTACCTGATGCGCCTCCGGGACAAATGTCGTCCTACATCTGGTCGCTCAAACCCGGCGACAAAGTTACGATTTCCGGCCCGTTCGGCGAATTTTTCGCCAAAGACACCGATGCCGAAATGGTATTTATCGGCGGCGGTGCGGGTATGGCTCCGATGCGTTCCCACATTTTCGACCAGTTGAAACGTTTGAACTCCAAACGTAAGATTACCTTCTGGTACGGCGCACGTTCCAAACGCGAGATGTTCTATGTCGAAGACTTTGACCAACTCGCGGCAGAGTTCCCGAACTTCACGTGGCACGTCGCCCTGTCCGACCCGCTGCCGGAAGACAACTGGGACGGCTACACGGGCTTCATTCACAACGTGGTTTACGAAAACCACCTGAAAAACCACGAAGCACCGGAAGACTGCGAATTTTATATGTGCGGCCCTCCGATTATGAACCAGTCCGTCATCAAAATGCTCAAAGACTTGGGCGTGGAAGACGAAAACATCCTCTTGGACGATTTCGGCGGTTAAATATTCGGCTTCAAATACAAAAGGAAGAAACCTCGGTTTCTTCCTTTTTCTATGCCGATGCCATCCGAACACCCTTCAGACGGCATCGGCATAGAAACATACCGGCCGTTTTGCGATATAATTCAAACCATTTGCCAAAACCGTCAAACACTATGCCGTCTGAAACACGCCTGCCGAACTTTATCCGCGTCTTGATATTTGCCCTGGGTTTCATCTTCCTGAACGCCTGTTCGGAACAAACCGCGCAAACCGTTACCCTGCAAGGCGAAACGATGGGCACGACCTATACCGTCAAATACCTTTCAAATAATCGGGACAAACTCCCCTCACCTGCCGAAATACAAAAACGCATCGATGACGCGCTTAAAGAAGTCAACCGGCAGATGTCCACCTATCAGCCCGACTCCGAAATCAGCCGGTTCAACCAACACACAGCCGGCAAGCCCCTCCGCATTTCAAGCGACTTCGCACACGTTACTGCCGAAGCCGTCCGCCTGAACCGCCTGACACACGGCGCGCTGGACGTAACCGTCGGCCCCTTGGTCAACCTTTGGGGATTCGGCCCCGACAAATCCGTTACCCGTGAACCGTCGCCGGAACAAATCAAACAGGCGGCATCTTATACGGGCATAGACAAAATCATTTTGAAACAAGGCAAAGATTACGCTTCCTTGAGCAAAACCCACCCCAAGGCCTATTTGGATTTATCTTCGATTGCCAAAGGCTTCGGCGTTGATAAAGTTGCGGGCGAACTGGAAAAATACGGCATTCAAAATTATCTGGTCGAAATCGGCGGCGAGTTGCACGGCAAAGGCAAAAACGCGCGCGGCGAACCGTGGCGCATCGGTATCGAGCAGCCCAATATCGTCCAAGGCGGCAATACGCAGATTATCGTCCCGCTGAACAACCGTTCGCTTGCCACTTCCGGCGATTACCGTATTTTCCACGTCGATAAAAACGGCAAACGCCTCTCCCATATCATCAACCCGAACAACAAACGACCCATCAGCCACAACCTCGCCTCCATCAGCGTGGTCGCAGACAGTGCGATGACGGCGGACGGCTTGTCCACAGGATTATTCGTATTGGGCGAAACCGAAGCCTTAAAGCTGGCAGAGCGCGAAAAACTCGCTGTTTTCCTGATTGTCAGGGATAAAGGCGGCTACCGCACCGCCATGTCTTCCGAATTTGAAAAACTGCTCCGCTAAACATACAAACCGATTAGGAAACACCATGAAAACCCTGCTCCTTACCTTCGGCATCTTCCTGACCGTCATCATCGGTATGGCGGTCGGCTATATTTTCTCCAAACGCAGCATCAAAGGCAGTTGCGGCGGCATTACTGCCTTGGGTATGAAAAAAATGTGCGACTGCGACACACCTTGCGACACCCTGCAAAAGAAACTGGATGAAGAAAAACAGGCAGGCGGCATACGGGTTGACCGTTAACGCCGAAATATAGTGGATTAACAAAAACCAGTACAGCGTTGCCTCGCCTTAGCTCAAAGAGAACGATTCTCTAAGGTGCTGAAGCACCAAGTGAATCGGTTCCGTACTATCTGTACTGTCTGCGGCTTCGTCGCCTTGTCCTGATTTTTGTTAATCCACTATAAAATGCCGTCTGAAGCCCGACAGGCGGGTTCAGACGGCATTGCCGCTTTACTTCGATCGGTTTATACGCAAAACGCGCTTCAGGAAATAAATCAGATTATTCCCCAGACGCCTTCAGGCTTCCTTCTGCGCCACCGTAACCATAGCCGGGCGCAACACGCGGTCGGACAGCGTATAACCCTTCTTCATCACACCCACCACGGTATTCGGCTCCTGTTCGCTTGCCACCGCCTGCATCGCCTGATGGATATTCGGATCGAGCTTATCGCCCGCTTTAGGGTTGATTTCCTTGATTTGCGTAGCATCAAATGCTTTCTGCAACTCGTTCAAAGTCATCTGCACGCCCATTTTCAGCGCATCGAAATTGCCGCTCTGATCCAAAAGCGCCATTTCCAGATAATCCTTGACCGGCAGCATTTCCACGGCAAACTTCTGTCCGGCGAACTTGTGCGTATCCGCAATTTCCTGCTGGTGGCGGCGGCGCAGGTTTTGCTCGTTTGCCAAAGCGCGCAGCTGCTCGTCTTTCAACTGCGCTTCCAGCTCGGCAATCCGCGCCTGCAAATCCTCATAAGCCGGCTCTGCGGCAGCCTGTTCCTGCACACCGTCCGCATTTCCTACTGTCTCGACGGTTTCCACCGCCTCCACATTTTCAACCGCTTCTTCACTGTTTTGCTGCTGTGTCTGTTCGCTCATATCGTATCCCTTAAAACAAATTGGAAATCAAAATCCAGTTATTACCCGCGCAAGATAAGGACATTTTCAAGAAACTTCAAGCAAAAGCAGAGAATTTCAAATTCATTTTCAAATCCCCTACCGAAAAAATAATATAGACGGTAAGATACTGCCGACCATATCGATTTTCAAACGTCATCACTCATGAAAAAAGACCATTTAAACACAACCGGTTTCGACCTCTGGCACACCATCCGCGAAGAAACCGCGGCCGCGGTCTCCGCCGAACCGATGCTGGCAAGTTTTTTGCACCAAACCGTGTTGCGCCACGAGTCCCTCGGCTCCGTCCTTGCCTACCACCTTTCCAGCAAACTCGGCAGCCCGATTATGGACGTGCGCGCGCTGTTTGAAATCTACCAGCAGGCGTTGGGCAGCGACACCCAAATCGGCAAATGCGTCGAAGCAGACTTAAAAGCCATCTACGAACGCGATCCCGCCTGCGACGAATATTCGCTGCCGCTTTTATATTTCAAAGGCTTCCACGCGATTCAGGCACACCGCATCAACCATCGGCTGTATCTCGACGGGCGCAAAACGCTGGCGTATTTCCTGCAAAACCGTATGTCCGAAGTATTCGGCGTGGACATCCATCCCGCCGCCCGTTTCGGATACGGGCTGATGCTCGACCACGCCACCGGCTTTGTTGCCGGCGAAACCGCCGTGTTGGGCAACAATATTTCGATTTTGCACGGCGTAACGCTCGGCGGTTCGGGCAAAGAAGGCGGCGACCGCCACCCTAAAATCGGCGACGGCGTGATGATCGGCGCAAACGCCTCGATATTGGGCAATATCCGCATCGGCAGCAATGCCAAAATCGGGGCGGGCAGCGTCGTGGTTTCAGACGTGCCGCCGTCCATCACGGTTGTCGGCGTACCCGCCAAACCCGTGGCGCGATCGCTCAAAACACCGTCGGCGGATATGGATCAAAATATCCAGTTTACCGAAATCGACTTTATGATTTGAATATCCGCACCAATGCCGTCTGAAACGCCAAACGGGCTTCAGACGACATTGCCCGCTTCAAGCCTGCGCCTTGATATGCCGCCGATGTCGGCACTTGCCAGTCGGACAAAATGCCTTTTATTCAATACACCCGATTCCCACGCAACCGGAAATATAGTGGATTAACAAAAATCAGGACAAGGCGACGAAGCCGCAGACAGTACGGATAGTACGGAATCGATTCACTTGGTGCTTCAGCACCTTAGAGAATCGTTCTCTTTGAGCTAAGGCGAGACAACGCCGTACTGGTTTTTGTTAATCCACTATAACCGATTTCCTTATAAACGGGCGGAGTCGGGCGATGATTCGGACAAAGCCTATTTCAAAAGCAAAATCAGCAGCAAAACAACCGCAATCACAGCCAGCCACAGGCTTTGCCGCTGCTGCACTTTGACCAAATGGATATAGGCATCACGCATTTCCTGCTGGCGGTTTTCATCAATCAACGCACTGATTTTGCGCGGCAATGAAGGGATGATTTGCGCCCAGTCGGGGGCTTCGTTTTTGAGGTTGCGCCAAAGGGCTTTAGGGCCGACCTGCCCGTTCATCCATTTCACCAAAAACGGTTTGGCGGTTTTCCACAAGTCCAAATCGGGATCAAGCTGCCGTCCCAAGCCTTCGATGTTGAGCAGCGTTTTTTGCAGCAATACCAGCTGCGGCTGGATTTCGACATTGAAGCGGCGGCTGACTTCAAACAGGCGCATCAGCACCAAGCCGAAGGAAATCTGCGAAATCGGTTTGTTGAACACTGGTTCGCACACGGCGCGGACAGCCGCTTCCAACTCTTCCGCGCGCGTGTCGGCGGGCACCCAGCCCGATTCGATGTGGGCGGTGGCGACGCGCCGGTAATCGCGGTTGAAGAAGGCGAGGAAGTTGATGGCGAGATAACGTTTGTCGTAATCGGTCAGCGTGCCGACGATGCCGAAATCGAGGGCGATGTAGCGGTTGTCGGCGGCAACCAAAATATTGCCGGGGTGCATATCCGCGTGGAAAAAGCCGTCGCGGAAGACTTGCGTGAAGAAGATTTCCACGCCGTAATCGGCGAGTTTGTGCAAATCGATGCCGTCTGCTTTGAGTTTGGCGATGTCGGAAACCGGCGTGCCGTCCATCCATTCGATGGTCAGCACGTCGCTGGTGCAGTAGTCGTAAAACACCTTCGGCACAATCAGCATATCGCTGTTTTGGAAATTGCGTCCGAGCTGGCTGGCATTGGCGGCTTCGCGCATCAAGTCCAACTCGTCGTGCAGATATTTGTCGAACTCCGCCACCACTTCGCGCGGCTTCAGACGCTTGCCGTCGGCAAACAGACGCTCGACCCAGCCTGCACCAAAGCGCATCAGCGACAAATCCTGTTCGATCACGGGCAAAAGGTTGGGGCGCAAAACTTTAACCGCCACTTGTTCGCCCGAATGCAGGCGGGCTTTGTGTACTTGGGCGATGGACGCGCTGGCGATGGGCTCGGTTTCAAATTCCGCATACAGCTTTTCGATGGACTGACCCAACGATTTTTCGATTTGTTCACGCGAAAGCCGCGCGTCAAAAGGCGGCACTTTGTCTTGCAGCTTTGCCAGTTCGACGGCGTAATCGTGCGGAATCAAATCGGGGCGTGTGGACAAAACCTGCCCGAACTTGATGAAAATCGGCCCCAGGCTTTCCAAGGCAAGGCGCAGACGGACAGCAGGCGGTTCGTTTTTCAATTTGGACGACTGCGGCATCATTTTCAGCAGAGCGCATATCCAACCGCTACCCATCAGCGAAGCACACAGACCTGCCAGCCGATAGCGGTAAAAAGTCCCGACAATAACCGTCAGGCGTTTCAACCATTTCATATATAAAATCCCGAATACAGCATTTATCGGACAATCAAAAAATCTTACCGAGCAGATAGCCCAAAAAGGCAATCAGCAGCCCGAAAACCAGCAGTTTGATATTGCGGGACGGCGGTTCGGGTTGCGAAGGTGCGGAAATATCATCTTCCCGCCCGCCGTGAAGTTCAAGATATTCGGGCATTTCCCCATCCGCGCCTTCTCCTTCGCCCTCCCCTTCCTCCGGCGGCACGACCGTTTCCAACTCCATATATCTCCGGGTAATAATATCCAAACCCAAATAGCTGAAATAATCATGCAACTCTTCCCGTTTCGCCCAAGTGCATTTTTCCTCAACCAGCACTTGAGGTTTGGAATCGAGCGATTCGATCAATCCTTCCGCCTTTTCCTCGCCGAGATTCTCCTTAAGGCACTCCCGGATAAGCCCGCGATCCACTTGGGGCGGGTAAGAAACATATACATCGTACAAATCGTTTCGGTAATCTTTACTCATCTCAATCATAAGGGAACAAATACGCCTGATACCGTTCCGCCCGTTCCTTTCGGGAAACCCGATTCATCTTCAAACAATCGGATTATATGTGAATTCATCCCGATAATATATTTTCTAAAAGTAAAAATGCCGTCTGAACGTTCAGACGGCATCACACAAACCAAGCGGTCATACGGAAAACGACGATCCGCAACCGCAGGTTGTTTCCGCATTCGGATTGCGGATGACGAATTGCGAACCCTGCAAACTTTCCGTATAGTCGATTTCCGCACCGACCAGATATTGATAGCTCATCGGATCGACCAAAAAGACCAAACCGTTTTTCTCAATTTCAAAATCGTCGTCGTTTTTGATTTCGTCAAAAGTAAATCCGTACTGGAAACCCGAACAGCCGCCGCCATTGACAAAAACCCGCAATTTCAAATCGGGATTGTTTTCTTCGGCAATCAAATCGGCAACTTTGGCACAGCAGCTGTCAGTAAAAATAATAGGGCTTTCATCCGACATGGTGTTATTCCTTAATATAATATTTTCTGCATTCTCTCTCAAACCCCCTTCAAAGGCAAGCAGGCTTCGCCTTTGAAAAAGGAATTGTTCCAATAGATAAGTTTGACCGCCTGCAATTTCAAGCCCCAAACTCAAATCGTCCTGCCGAACCACTCGACACGCCCGATAATCTCCACATCATCGGTCAAATCGTTCAAATTGATTTCAAAAGCAGGATAAGCCTCGTTTGCAGAAATCACATTGATAATCCCGCCCGGTACAATCTGTAAACGTTTAACCAGCAGATTTTCATTAATCCGCAACACATACAGACCGTCCCTCGGCGTATTTTCACCATGATTGACCAAAATCGAATCGCCGTCATTCAAAACCCCCTCCATCGAATCCCCCTTGACGGAAATTACAGACAGGTTTTTCGTATCGCGGGTAACATAATTCTCAATCCAATGCCGTCTGAACGCCATTGTAAATACCGGTTCCTCATGATCGACAAACTGCCCGTATCCCGCAGCCGCCCGAATATCATATCTCGGCACGAAGACAAACTCGTCCGTATCGACTTCATTGCCCAAAGTATCGTAAGCAAGGGATTTTTTTGGGGCTTCATCCGGAAACGGATTACCCTCCCCGGTCAGCAGCCAATCGATACTACACCCCTTCAACTGCTTGATTTTTTTCAATGTTTCAGACTTTGGCAGACCGCCTTCATTCCATATCCTGCTGAAGCCCGCAATCGTCATTTCAATATCGGATGCGATTTTTGCCTGCCTCGCTTCGCTTTTCCATAAAAAAACCAGTCTGTCTTTAAAGGTTTCCATAAATATCCTTCCACTCCCCTTCATTCAATCATCTAAAGTAAACATGAAATATATTTTACCTTAGCTATCCAAAAAACGGAACAATTATGATAAACTAAATTTAAATTATGATTTTTCTTACTTAATACATAATTTTTCAGATTTTTCCATAGGTTTAATCCTGAATTGACAGAAAAAGGATAGAAAAATGAAGAAAACCGGCAAATATCTTATCTATACTGCGGCATTTACCGCATTCTGCTTTGCCTTCCAAGAAAACCGTTCTGAAGCCAAACAGCCCGACATCACTTTATCCGCATCCCTGTGCGAACAATTCAACATACTGAACGCCAAAGATATGGATGCAGAACAAGTCTCCCTTTCCAAAGAATGCGACATCATCGAGTCTTCACACGACTGGGAAAAAGAGTACGGCAACTTGAACGAACAGGAAATGCTCGCCGGCATCGTCTATGAATAAACCTGCCTGCCATTTGAAACATTATGCTTGAATGCATTGGAGCCAAATGTATTAAATCAAATATAAAACCAATATATTCATAAAGTTATATACTTATAGCCATGCTGTAGCTTGAAACAGCCCGCCGCCCGCCCTATTTACAGCCCATCGGGACAAAATGTTCCAACATATTTCTCAAAATAAGCAAAATCAAATAGGATTATCCACATGGCAAAAGTAATCGGTATCGACTTAGGTACAACCAACTCTTGTTTGGCCATTTCCGAAAACGGTCAAACCAAAGTGATCGAAAACGCAGAAGGCGCACGCACCACGCCGTCCGTTATCGCTTATTTGGACGGCGGCGAAATCCTCGTCGGTGCGCCTGCCAAACGCCAAGCGGTAACCAACGCCAAAAACACTATTTACGCCGCCAAACGTTTGATCGGCCACAAATTTGAAGACAAAGAAGTCCAACGCGACATCGAATCTATGCCTTTCGAAATCATCAAAGCCAACAACGGCGACGCATGGGTAAAAGCACAAGGCAAAGAGCTGTCTCCTCCTCAAATTTCCGCAGAAGTCCTGCGTAAAATGAAAGAAGCCGCCGAAGCTTACTTGGGCGAAAAAGTAACCGAAGCCGTGATTACCGTCCCTGCCTACTTCAACGACAGCCAACGTCAAGCCACCAAAGACGCAGGCCGTATCGCCGGTTTGGACGTGAAACGCATCATCAACGAGCCGACCGCAGCCGCTTTGGCATTCGGTATGGACAAAGGCGACAACAAAGACCGCAAAGTAGCCGTATATGACTTGGGCGGCGGTACTTTCGATATTTCCATCATCGAAATCGCCAACCTCGACGGCGACAAACAATTCGAAGTATTGGCAACCAACGGCGATACCTTCTTGGGCGGTGAAGACTTCGACCAACGCCTCATCGACCACATCATCGCCGAGTTCAAAAAAGAACAAGGCATTGATTTGAAACAAGACGTGATGGCTCTACAACGCCTGAAAGAAGCTGCCGAAAAAGCCAAAATCGAATTGTCCAGCGGCCAGCAAACCGAAATTAACCTGCCGTACATCACCATGGACGCAACCGGCCCGAAACACTTGGCGATGAAAATTACCCGCGCCAAATTCGAAAGCCTGGTTGAAGACCTGATTACCCGCTCTATCGAACCTTGCAAAATTGCATTGAAAGATGCCGGCTTGAGCACCGGCGACATCGACGACGTAATCTTGGTCGGCGGGCAGTCCCGTATGCCGAAAGTACAAGAAGCCGTTAAAGCCTTCTTCGGCAAAGAACCGCGCAAAGACGTGAACCCTGACGAAGCCGTTGCCGTAGGCGCAGCGATCCAAGGCGAAGTATTGAGCGGCGGCCGCAGCGACGTATTGCTACTGGACGTAACTCCTCTGTCTTTGGGTATCGAAACCATGGGCGGCGTGATGACCAAACTGATTCAGAAGAACACCACCATCCCGACCAAAGCGTCGCAAGTGTTCTCTACCGCCGAAGACAACCAAAGCGCAGTAACCATCCACGTACTGCAAGGCGAACGCGAACGCGCTTCTGCCAACAAATCTTTGGGTCAGTTCAACTTGGGCGACATCGCACCTGCACCGCGCGGTATGCCGCAAATCGAAGTAACCTTCGACATCGACGCCAACGGCATCCTGCACGTTTCCGCCAAAGACAAAGGCACCGGTAAAGCAGCCAACATCACCATCCAAGGTTCTTCAGGTTTGAGCGAAGAAGAAATCGAACGCATGGTGAAAGATGCCGAAGCCAATGCCGAGGAAGATAAAAAACTGACTGAATTGGTCGCTTCCCGCAACCAAGCCGAAGCCCTGATTCACTCTGTGAAAAAATCTTTGGCCGACTACGGCGACAAACTCGACGCAGCCGAGAAAGAAAAAATCGAAGCCGCGCTGAAAGAAGCCGAAGAAGCAGTTAAAGGCGACGACAAAGCCGCTATCGATGCCAAAACCGAGGCGCTGGGCGCAGCCAGCCAAAAACTGGGGGAAATGGTTTACGCTCAAGCACAAGCTGAAGCCCAAGCAGGCGAAAGCGAACAAGCCAATGCTTCTGCAAAGAAAGACGATGATGTCGTAGATGCCGACTTTGAAGAAGTAAAAGACGACAAAAAATAATTAATACCGTCTGAAAAAAGCGCGAACCGTTTGATTCGCGCTTTTTTCAATTGAGATAAAAGACCATAGCATAACAGAGGTTCCAAGTTCATCTACCGTAATATTCCCAAACCCAAGTTCCAACTGTTGTATCGGTTCTCTGGAAATTTTTTATATAGTGGATTAAATTTAAACCAGTACAGCGTTGCCTCGCCTTAGCTCAAAGAGAACGATTCTCTAAGGTGCTGAAGCACCAAGTGAATCGGTTCCGTACTATCTGTACTGTCTGCGGCTTCGTCGCCTTGTCCTGATTTTTGTTAATCCACTATAAAGACCGTTGGGCATCTGCAGCCGTCATTCCCGCGCAGGCGGGAATCTAGTCTGTTCGGTTTCAGTTATTTCCGATAAATGCCTGTTGCTTTTCATTTCTAGATTCCCACTTTCGCGGGAATGACGGATTTTAGGTTTCTGATTTTGGTTTTCTGTCCTTGTGGGAATGACGGGATGTAGGTTCGTAGGAATGACGTGGTGCAGGTTTCCGTGCGGATGGATTCGTCATTCCCGCGCAAGCGGGAATCCAGACCTTAAGGCAGCGGCAATATTCAAAGATTATCTGAAAGTCTGAGATTCTAGATTCCCACTTTCGTGGGAATGACGGTTCAGTTGCTACGGTTACTGTCAGGTTTCGGTTATGTTGGAATTTCGGGAAACTTATGAATCGTCATTCCCGCGCAGGCGGGAATCTGGAATTTCAATGCCTCAAGAATTTATCGGAAAAAAACAAAAACCTTCCGCCGTCATTCCCACGAAAGTGGGAATCTAGAAATGAAAAGCAACAGGAATTTATCGGAAATGACCGAAACTGAACGGACTGGATTCCCGCTTTTGCGGGAATGACGGCGACAGGGTTGCTGTTATAGTGGATTAACAAAAACCAGTACGTCGTTGCCTCGCCTTAGCTCAAAGAGAACGATTCTCTAAGGTGCTGAAGCACCAAGTGAGTCGGTTCCGTACTATCCGTACTGTCTGCGGCTCGCCGCCTTGTCCTGATTTTTGTTAATTCACTATATCGACATCGCCAAACGAAACTTCGTCATCGCCGTTTCGTCTTTGTCTAAAACCAAAACCGAAACCAACAACCCCAAAGGTATCGCCCATACTATCGAATACCTTAAAAAACACAAGGTCGCCCTCGTCGTGACGGAAAGTACCGGCGGTCTCGAAATCCCCGCCGCCAAAGCCATCCGCCGAGCAGGCATAGCCGTGATTATCGCCAACCCGCGTCAGACGCATCAGTTTGCCCAATCGCAGCCGCTGACCAAAACCGACGCCAAAGATGCCAAAATGCTCGCCTTCTTCGCACAGATGATGACGCAGAAAGAAGGTTCGCAAACCATGCCCTACCACCCGCCCACCGAAGTGGAAGAAGTGTTGGAAGCCTTGGTTAACCGCCGCAACCAACTGGTGGATATGCGGACTGCCGAGAAAAACCGTCTGCATTAGGTTCATGAAACGCAAGTCGGAAGCGTCAAACAACTGATTGCCCATTTTGACCGGCTGATTGACGAATTGGACAAACAAATCGACGACCACACCCACACGCATTTTGACGGCAAAGCCCAAGTGGCGGAGCAAATCAAAGGCATCGGTTCGATAACGACGGCTACGCTGATGGCGATGCTGCCCGAATTGGGGCGGCTGTCGCACAAACGGATAGCGAGTTTGGCCGGCATTGCCCCGCACCCGAGGGAGAGCGAGGAAACCAAATTCAAAAGCCGCTGCTTTGGCGGAAGGTCTGCGGTGCGTAAGGCACTGTATATGGCTACCGTGGCAGCGACACGTTTTGAACCGCTTATTCGGGATTTCTACCAACGCCTGCTGTCCAAGGGTAAGCCGTATAAGGTTGCCGTTACGGCATGTATGCGCAAACTGCTGACGATATCGAATGCCCGGATGCGTGATTATTTTGCCGAAAACGATACCGCCGAAAACGGTATCCGGACGGCTTGATTTGAGTTTTGGTATTTTTGCCCGACGGGGTGAAAAATACAGTTGCTATGCGGCCGTTTTTCGTCGGCGCGGCGGTGCTTGCCATACTCGGTGCGCTGGTGTTTTTCATCAACCCCGGTGCCATCGTCCTGCACCGCCAAATTTTCTTGGAACTTATGCTGCCGGCGGCATACGGCGGTTTTTTGACTGCGGCTTTGTTGGACTGGACGGGTTTTTCGGGTAACCTGAAACCTGTCGCGACTTTGATGGCGGCATTATTGCTCGCCGCATCCGCTATACTGCCCTTTTCGCCGCAAACTGCCTCGTTTTTCGTCGCCGCCTATTGGCTGGTGTTGCTGCTGTTCTGCGCCCGGCTGATTTGGCTAGACCGAAACACCGACAACTTCGCCCTGCTAATGTTACTTGCCGCGTTCACTGTTTTTCAGACGGCATATGCCGTCAGCGGCGATTTGAACCTGTTGCGCGCGCAAGTGCATCTAAATATGGCGGCGGTGATGTTCGTATCCGTGCGCGTCAGTATTCTTTTGGGCGCGGAAGCCCTGAAAGAATGCCGTCTGAAAGACCCTGTTTTTATTCCAAATATCGTTTATAAAAACATCGCCATTACTTTCCTGCTCTTGCACGCCGCCGCCGAACTTTGGCTGCCCGCGCAAACCGCCGGTTTTACCGCGCTCGCCGTCGGCTTCATCCTGCTCGCCAAGCTGCGTGAGCTTCACCATCACGAACTCTTACGTAAACACTACGTCCGCACTTATTACCTGCTCCAACTCTTTGCCGCCGCAGGCTATTTGTGGACAGGCGCGGCGAAATTACAAAACCTGCCCGCCTCCGCGCCCCTGCACCTGATTACCCTCGGCGGCATGATGGGCGGCGTGATGATGGTGTGGCTGACCGCCGGACTGTGGCACAGCGGCTTTACCAAACTCGACTACCCCAAACTCTGCCGCATTGCCGTCCCCATCCTTTTCGCCGCCGCCGTCTCGCGCGCTTTCTTGATGAACGTGAACCCGATATTTTTCATTACCGTTCCTGCGATTCTGACCGCCGCCGTATTCGTACTGTATCTTTTCACGTTTATACCGATATTTCGGGCGAATGCGTTTACAGACGATCCGGAATAAAAATGCCGTCTGAAACGGTTTTCAGACGGCATCGGATTGCCAATAATCAAGCCTCCTGCGGATCGACATCCACCGACCATCTGATTTTGCCGTCGCGGTTTTGCTGCAACACCTGCGCCCACAAACTCACGGCACGGTGCAAATCCTGTCGGGACGGAGATTCGAGGAAGATTTGCGCGCGTTCGCGTTCGGCGAGGCGCACCATCAGCATCGGGGCGGCGCCGAACTGTGAAACGCTTTCGGGCAAAAGCGGGGCGAGGGTTTCTTTGGCGGCATTGAGAAACTCCATCGCATCGGCAACGCGCGGCGCGTCGGCGCGGACGGCGGTCTGGAAACCGAAGGGCGGCATGGCGAACATTTGCCGCTCGTTCAATTCGTTTTCGGCAAACACGGCGTAGTCCTGCGCTTTGACGGCGGCGAAGACGGGATGTTCGGGCAGTTGGGTCTGTATCAACACCTTGCCGGGTTTGTCGGCGCGCCCCGCCCTGCCGGACACCTGCATCAGCTCGGCGAACAGCCTTTCCGGGGCGCGAAAGTCCGCGCTGTACAGGCTGCCGTCAGCGTTCAACACGATAACGAGGTTGAGCCGCGCGAAATCATGCCCTTTGGCGAGCATCTGCGTGCCGACCAAAATGTCGATTTTGTTGTCGGCGATGCGGCGGTACAAATCCGCCCAGTCGTTTTTGTGCGCGGTGCTGTCCCTGTCAACACGGACGACGGCTGCCTTGGGCAGGAAGGTGCGCAGGGTTTCTTCGACGCGCTGCGTGCCGTGGCCGACGGCGGTCAGGTCTTGGTTGCCGCAGTCGGGGCATTTGTACGGGATGGGTTCGCGGTGGTCGCAGTGGTGGCAGCGCAGTTGGCGGGCGCGTTGGTGCAGCACCATTTTGGCGGAGCAGTTCGGGCAGCCGAAGGTATAACCGCAGTCGCCGCAAAACAGCGCGGGCGCGAAGCCGCGACGGTTGAGGTACACCAACGACATGCCACCTGCTTCAAAGTTCTGTTTCAAAAGCTGCAAGGCTTGCGGCGAGAAGCCGTTGTCAAGTTTCAGACGGCCTACGTTGAGGATGTCCACTTGCGGCAGTTGCGCGGCGGTATGGGCGCGTTCGGTCAGTTGCAGCAGGCGGTACGCGCCGCTTTGCGCCTTGTGCCAGCTCTCCAAGCTGGGGGTGGCACTGCCCAATATGATCGGGCAGCCGCCCTGCTTCGCCCGCCACACCGCCAAATCGCGGGCGTGGTAGCGCAATTCGTTGTCCTGTTTGAACGAGCCGTCGTGTTCCTCATCGACCACAATCAGCCCGACATCATCCATCGGCGTGAACACCGCCAGCCGCGTGCCGATGACCAATTTCGCCTGCCCCAACATCGCGCGCAAATAATCCTGCGTGCGCTTGCCTGCCGCCATCTGACTGTGCAACACGGCGGTCGGCACGTCGGCAAAACGGTTTTCCACCCGCTTCAAAAGCTGCGGCGTGAGGTTGATTTCGGGCAACAGAAACAACACCTGCCGCCCCTGCGCCAACACTTTCGCCATCGCATCGAAATACACCTCGGTCTTGCCGCTGCCGGTGATGCCGTACAGCAAAAACGGCTGGAAGCTGCCGAAGGCCGTCTGAATTTCATCGGAAGCCTGTTGCTGGTCGGCATTCAACACAAATTCAGAGTGCGAAGCCTGCCCGTGGTACGACCTCAATACAGGTTTCGCCGCTTCCGTTGTTTCAATCCAACCCTGCTCCGCCCAATCTTCAATCAATTTCGCCGCCTGCGCGTTTACCTGCTTCAACGCTGCCATCGTCATTCCGCCCGAAAGCAGTGCGTCCCACAAAGCCGCTTTTTTGTTGAACCGAGCTGGTGGCGGCGTTTGCGCCCTGCCCGCTTCGTTCAAAGCATAAAACAACGGCGGCTGCGGCATTTCCACCGCGCGCGTTTCCTTCAAACCCTGCGGCAGCGCGGCAAACACCGCCTGCCCAGTCGGATAGTGGTAATAACGCGACGTAAATGCCAACAAATCACGCCAGCTTTCAGGCAACGGCTTTTCTTCCACAAAGGCCGTCTGAACACTCAAAATCCGCGCCATATCCATATCGGGCGCAATATCCGTTTCCCACACCATCCCGACCACGGTTTTATTGCGGAAAGGCACAAGCACCCGCGTTCCCGGAGGAAGCGGATCGGAATGGGAATAAGTCAAAAGGCCGTCTGAAAGCGGCACGTTTACGGCGATGCGGTGGTAAATCATACAAACAAGCAAATCATTTTTTGCGTATTTTAACAGCCGGAAGCTATTTTCAGACGATAAATTGAGCCTAGGCGCAATGCAGGCGCAACAGAGATTTGATACAATTCCGCTTTTCCAACACGCGCAATCATCTTTATATGAAAACCAAGTTAATCAAAATCTTGACCCCCTTTACCGTCCTCCCGCTGCTGGCTTGCGGGCAAACGCCCGTTTCCAATGCCAACGCCGAACCCGCCGTCAAAGCCGAGTCCGCCGGCAAATCCGTTGCCGCCTCTTTGAAAGCGCGTTTGGAAAAAACCTATTCCGCCCAAGATTTGAAAGTGTTGAGCGTCAGCGAAACACCGGTCAAAGGCATTTACGAAGTCGTCGTCAGCGGCAGGCAGATTATCTACACCGATGCCGAAGGCGGCTATATGTTCGTCGGCGAACTCATCAACATCGACACGCGCAAAAACCTGACCGAAGAACGCGCCGCCGATTTGAACAAAATCGACTTCGCCTCCCTGCCTTTGGACAAAGCCATCAAAGAAGTGCGCGGCAACGGCAAGCTGAAAGTCGCCGTCTTCTCCGACCCCGATTGTCCGTTCTGCAAACGCTTGGAACACGAGTTTGAAAAAATGACCGACGTGACGGTTTACAGCTTTATGATGCCCATTGCCGGCCTGCACCCCGATGCCGCGCGCAAGGCGCAAATCTTATGGTGTCAGCCCGACCGCGCCAAAGCGTGGACGGATTGGATGCGTAAAGGCAAATTCCCGGTCGGCGGCAGCATCTGCGACAATCCCGTCGCGGAAACCACTTCCTTGGGCGAACAATTCGGCTTCAACGGCACGCCGACCCTCGTCTTCCCCAACGGGCGCAGCCAAAGCGGCTACAGCCCGATGCCCCAACTGGAGGAAATCATCCGCAAAAATCAATAATCCATCCGCAAAAAAGGCTTGGAAAATTCCAAGCCTTTTTTGCGGGAAATGCCGCCTGAAAACCAATCCGCCCTGAAAGTTAGCAAGCCAACAAACACATCCTAACCCATTGAATGATTGAAAATAATAAATTGAACAATACGAAGCCCCGCCGCCGTTCCCACGCGGGCGGGAATCTGGAATATTGAGTTACCGTGATTTATCCGAAACAAGCAAAGCCGAACGAACCGAATTCCCGTCTTTACGGGAATGACGGGACTCGAGCGTTGTGTGCAATCATCGAACCCCCGCCGCCGTCATTCCCACGCAAGTGGGAATCTGGAACGTAGAATCTAAGAAACCGTTTTTATCCAATAAGTTTCTGCTCCAAAATGACCGGTCCTGCAGCTTCAGACGGCATCTTTGTCCAACCTCAATCCTGTGCCAATGCGTCTATCGGATTGAGTTTGGCTGCTTTATTGGCAGGCATAAAGCCGAACGCGATGCCGATTCCGGTCGAACAGGCGACCGCGCCGATGACGGACATGGCGGAAATGTCCATCGGGAAGTCGGTTACAAAATGATTGAACACGAGGCTGACGGCGGCGGACAAACCCACGCCGACCAAACCGCCGATGACGCAGATTAACACCGCCTCAATCAAAAACTGCTGCAAAATATTGCCGCGCCGCGCGCCGATTGCCATCCGTATGCCGATTTCTTTGGTGCGCTCGGTAACGGACACCAGCATGATGTTCATCACGCCGATGCCGCCGACTACCAATGAAATCAGGGCGATGGAGGAAATCAGCAGCTTCATCGTACCGGTGGTGCTTTCGACTATCTGCCTGATGCTGTCGCTGTTGTTCATGAAGAAATCTTCCGTGCCGTGCCGCGCTTTGAGCAGATCGGTCAGCCCTTTTTCGGCAACCTGGGTATTGGCATTGTCTTTGATTTTGACGGTGATGGAGTTGGTGTGGCTCTCGCCTGTGATTTGGTGCATCACCGTCGTATAGGGCGACCAAAGCATCAGCACGTCGGAATTGCCGAAAGCGTTTTCGTCTTTTTTCATCACGCCGATGACGGTCAAGGGGCGTTTCCTGAACAAAATGGTTTTACCCAACGGATCCGAGTCCGCAAAGAGTTTGTCTTTGACATTTTGGTCGATGACGACGACCTGCGCGTCTTCTTTCACATCGTTTTCGTCAAACAGCCGCCCCGTTTCCAGCTTCAGTCCGCGCACGTCGAAATATTGTTCGCCCACGCCGTAAAGCGAGGCGGTCAGGTCGGTGTTGCGGTAAGTCAGCGTGCCGCCGCTCGAAGTCATGGGCGTGGCGGAAGCAACGTAGCTTTGTTTGGCGATGATTTTTGCGTCGTCTATGGTCAGGGTTTTAATCCTGCCGCTGCGCCTGTCGCCGAAGCCGCGCCCCGGGAAGATGCTGATGGTGTTCGTCCCTATCGAACTGATGTCTTCAAGGATTTTTTTCTGCGAACCATTGCCCAATGCGACGACGGAAACCACCGACGCGATACCGATGATGATGCCGAGCATCGTCAGAAGCGAACGCATTTTGTGCGCCAATACTGCTTGCACCGACATTCTGAAGGCTTCGACAAACTGGTCGTAATAAAACGACCACGAAGCTTTTTCCCGAATCCTCCCGACATTGCTTGCGGGGATTTCGGGATTTTTCGAGGTGTCGGAAATGATTTCGCCGTCCCGGATTTCGATGACGCGGTTGGCATTGGCGGCGATGTCGGGGTCGTGCGTGACCATAATGACGGTATGCCCGGCTTCGTGCAGCCTGCGGATGATTTCCATCACGTTTTTGCCGCTGGCGGTATCGAGCGCGCCGGTCGGCTCGTCGGCGAAGATGATTTCTCCGCCGTTCATCAGGGCGCGGGCGATGGAGACGCGCTGCTGCTGTCCGCCCGAGAGTTCGCCGGGCTTGTTGCCCTCTTTGCTTGCCAAACCCAAATCCTGCAAGAGTTTGTCCGCCCGCGCGGAACGCTCTTTGCCGCCCGCGCCCATATAGACGGCTGGCAGCGCGACGTTGTCCCTTGCGGTCAGCGAGCTTAAGAGGTTGTAGCGTTGGAAGATGAAACCGAAGCGTTCGCGGCGCAATGCCGCCAGCTCGTCAGGCTGCATTTTGGCAGTTTCGATGCCGTCGATTCGGTACGAACCGGAACCGGCGGTATCCAAACAGCCGAGTATGTTCATCAGCGTGGACTTGCCCGAACCGGACTGCCCGATGATGGCGACAAAATCGCCCTTCTCTATCGACAGGCTGATGTCTTTCAAAATATGGACGCGGTTCTCGCCGCTGCCGAAATAGCGGTTGATGTTTTTACATTCGATCAAGCTCATAATATTCCGTAAATCAATAACAAATGCCGTCTGAAACCGTTTCCGTGTTCAGACGGCATATTCGTTTATCGGCGCGGCGGGCCGCCTAGGGCGCGTTCGCCGCTTTCCTGTTGCTCGGCGGCGGTTATTTCGGAGATGACCACTTTGTCCCCCTCTTTCAACCCGCTTTTTACTTCGGTATTCATACTGTCTCTCATACCGGTCCGGATTTCGCGTTCCGCCGCCTTGCCGTCCGCACCCAACACGCGCACAAACGCCTTGCCGCCGCGATTTTTCACGGTCAGCGACGGAATAATCAGCACATTTTTCACGCCGTCGATTTCAACCGTATTCTGCGTCGTCATCCCCGTGGCGAGTTTGCCGTCCGGATTCGGCACAAACGAACGGGCATAATAGTAGACCGCATTGGAAGCCGTATCCGTACTGCTGTTGTAACCGCCCGACGACATCGTGGTCAGCCCGGGGTCGACGCTGTCGAGCTTCGCCTTAATCGGCGTATCCGGTTCGGACAAAATCGTAAACGAAATATCCTGCCCCGCCTTCACCTTGGTAATATCGCCCTCGGCAATCTGCATTTTGTTCAACATCATATCCAGATTCGCCAATTGGACAATCGTCGGCGTAGACTGCGCCGCGTTCACAGTCTGCCCCTCTTCCACGAGAATCGCCACCACCGTGCCGTCCATCGTTGCGGTAATGCGCGTGTAGCCCAATTCCGACTCGGCGGTATTGATGGAAATTTTGCTCTGTCTGATTAAAGCCTTCAGCTCGGCAACATTGGCTTTGGCGGCGGCAAACGCATCCTGCGCGCTTTCCAAATCCTCTTTGGAAGTCGCGTTTTCCTTCCATAACGCCGCCTGACGCTTATATTTCTTCTCCGCGCTGCCCAATGCAATCTGTGCCGACACCAGCTTCGCCTGATACGTTTCCAACTTGGATTTTTCCGTATTGAGCGTATTGGTCTGCGAGGTCGAATTGATTTCCGCAATCAAATCGCCCTTTTTAACCTGTTGCCCGAGTTTGACATAAAGTATCTTAATCTGCCCCGATGCCTGCGCGCCGACCGATACCAGGTTGGACGGCGAAATCTCCCCTGTTGCAGAAACCGTCCGGCTGATGTCGCCGCGCCTGACCGTTTCCGTAATATAAGCAGCCTGCGGCTCGGGCTTCAGATAAGACCATCCGCCCCAAACCGCTGCCGCCGCGACCGCCGCAACAGCCGCCCATTTCATCATTTTTGCCATGTTTTCAATTCTCTGTATGCGTCAATCCCATAAATCGGAAGCGGATTCTACCGCAAGTCCCTGCCCCATCCAAGGCGGCAAACTGCCGACAATAAAAATAACCATTTGTTTTAAATGGCTTATACAATCTGCTTTCCCGAAAATTTCAATCCGTTTACATATTCCGCCATTTCCGATACGGCGTTATAATGCCGTCGACCGACAAACAAATGGAAACACATTGCTATGAAAAACGTTCAAAAAGGCTTTACGCTGCTCGAGCTGATGATTGCCGTCGCCATCCTCGGCATCCTGACGCTCATCACCTACCCTTCCTATAAAACCTACATCCGGCGCGTCCGCCTGTCGGAAGTCAGGACGACCCTGCTGCACAACGCGCAGACCATGGAACGTTACTACCGCCAAAAAGGGACGTTTAAAACCTACGACAAAAACAAACTGAAACAAAACGAATATTTCGATATCACTTTAAGCGAAGTCAGCCCCGACCACTTTACCCTTCAGGCCGACCCCAATCCCACCACCAACGACGGCGAAACCTGCGTCGTTACGCTCAACGACGGCGGTACCATTGCCGCTTCCGGTACAAACCAATCCTGCCCCGGCTTCGACTAATCCTCCGCCGAAGCCCGCAAACCCGTAAAGATGCCGTCCGGACACAGCTTCAGACGGTATCTTTACGGGTTTGCCGTCCGGTTTTTCAAACTTGAAACCTGCCGCCCCTCATCCGGCAACCGCCCCGATGCCGTGCCTTTCCAAGATGTTATAATATAACATATAATCTATATTTTTCAACAACATACCACTTGACCTGTGAGATGCGGAAGCGTATGCTTACCCTTATATCGGACAACATTCCGTTTACAGGTTTTTTTGCCGTAACTAAGGAGCGCAATCATGAAAATGCAGGCAGTTGTTGTGAATAAAAATGTAGCGGGCGATGTGGAAGTAATCGAACGCGAGGTTCGCCCGTTGGAATACGGCGAGGCATTGGTCGAAGTCGAATATTGCGGCGTGTGCCACACCGACCTGCACGTTGCGGCAGGCGACTACGGCGAAAAACCGGGCCGCGTGTTGGGACACGAAGGCATCGGTTTGGTTAAAGAAGTTGCCGACGGTGTGAAAAATCTGAAAGTCGGCGACCGCGTCAGCATCGCTTGGCTGTTCCAAAGCTGCGGCTCTTGCGAATACTGCAATACCGGCCGCGAAACCCTGTGCCGTTCCGTATTGAACGCGGGCTACACCGCCGACGGCGGTATGGCGACCCACTGTATCGTGAGTGCCGATTACGCGGTCAAAGTCCCTGAAGGTTTGGATCCTGCGCAAGCTTCCAGCATTACTTGTGCCGGTGTAACCACTTATAAAGCCATTAAAGTTTCCGGCGTTCGTCCGGGACAGTGGATTGCCATCTACGGCGCGGGCGGTTTGGGCAACTTGGGGGTCCAATACGCGAAAAAAGTATTCGGCGCGCACGTTGTCGCCATCGACATCAACGACGACAAACTGGCGTTTGCCAAAGAAACCGGCGCGGATTTGGTTGTCAACGCCGCCAAAGAAGACGCTGCCAAAGTGATTCAGGAAAAAACCGGCGGCGCACACGCTGCGGTCGTAACCGCCGTATCTGCTGCCGCATTCAACTCTGCCGTGAATTGCGTCCGCGCGGGCGGACGTGTGGTTGCCATCGGGCTGCCGCCGGAATCGATGGATTTGTCCATCCCGCGTTTGGTTTTGGACGGCATCGAAGTGGTCGGCTCTTTGGTCGGCACGCGCAAAGATTTGGAAGAAGCCTTCCAATTCGGCGCGGAAGGTTTGGTTGTGCCGAAAGTCCAACTGCGTGCTTTGGATGAAGCACCCGCCATTTTCCAAGAAATGCGCGAAGGCAAAATCACCGGCCGTATGGTGATCGATATGAAAAAAGAATGCGGCTGCGGCCATCACCACTGATTTGACGTGGCAGTACACATCGAAATGCCGTCTGAACGCTGTTCAGACGGCATTTTTTATGGATTTGGATTTGATTTTAATCTGTTCTGTTTGAAATACCGTCTGAAAACCCATATCGCAACACTTCATTAAAAACGGCAAGATTCAGCCGTTCTGCAACCCGTTCAAACGGCTTCCGCCATTTCCAACGCCTGTTTGATGTCCACGGCGACGACGCGCGAGACACCTTTTTCCTGCATGGTTACGCCGACCAGCTGCTCCGCCATTTCCATCGTCAGGCGGTTGTGGGAGATGTAGAGGAACTGGGTTTGCGCCGACATTTCTTTGACCAGCCTGCAGAAACGCGAGGTGTTGGCGTCGTCCAGCGGGGCATCGACTTCGTCCAAAAGGCAGAACGGAGCGGGGTTGAGGCTGAACAGAGCGAACACGAGGCTCATGGCGGTGAGGGCTTTTTCGCCGCCGGAGAGGAGGTGGATGGTGCTGTTTTTCTTGCCGGGCGGACGCGCCATAATGGACACACCGGCGGTCAGTAGGTCGTCGCCTATCATTTTGAGAGTGGCTTCGCCGCCGCCGAACAGGGTCGGGAAGAAGGTTTGGACTTTGCTGTTGACGGCATCGAAGGTTTCTTTGAAACGCGCTTTGGTTTTGTCGTCGATTTGGGCGATGGCTTCTTCCAAAAGGGTGATGGCTGCCTGCACGTCTTCGCTTTGGCTGCGGTAGTAGCCGTCGCGTTCGCGCGCTTCTTCGAGTTCTTGCAGGGCGGCGAGGTTGACCGCGCCGAGTGCTTCGATTTGTTGCGAAAGGCTGCCGATGCTGCTGTTCAATACTTTCGGCGATTCTTTCGCCAACGCTTCGAGCGCGTCCAAATCGGCGGCGCGTTCGGTCAGGTTTTGATGGTAGCGTTTGGCGTTGATCAGGGCTTCCTGCTGCTGCAACAAGGCGGTTTGGGTGGCGGCCTGAAGCTGCGGCAGCTTGGTTTGCAGGGTTTGCACTTTAGCGTATTGCTCCCTGCCCTGTTCCTGAATCTGCGCGAGTTTCTCTTGCACAACAATATATTCTTCGTCCAAGGTCTGTACGGCTTCGCTTAATTCTTCAAGCTTGATGTGCTGCTCGTCGTTTTGGAACTCGGTTTCATAGGCGAGGGCAAGCTCTTGCTGGCGTTCCTGCCAGTCGAGGGTTTGCTGTTCAAGCTGGGCGATTTGCTGCCGGTAGTTTTGTTTTTGCTGGTTGAGTTTGTGGACGGCGACTTCGGCAAGCCCGTATTGGCGGTTGGCTTCCAACAGGGCAAGCTGCGCCTGTTTCAGACGGCCTTGCTGCTCTTGGCGGCTGTGCGCGGTGGTTTGCTGCTGGTGTTCGAGTTCGGCGGCGGCTTCCTGCAAGGTAACGATGTCGTCTGAAAGCCCGTCGGACGTGTGTTGCAACACGGTCTGTTCTTCCGCCAACTGCGCCAGTTCGCGCTCGATGTGTTCGCGGCGGATTTGCCCTTGGTTGGTACGCGCTAAGAGTTCGGCGGCGCGTTGCTGTGCTTGACTGTATTGGCGCGTGTGCTGCTGTTGCTGCTGCATCAGGTTTTTATGTTGCACTTCAGACGAGCGCACGGCAGCTTCCGCCTGTTTGAACGCGGCTTCGGCGGCGGAAAGTTCGGGGGCGAGGTTTTCCAGTTCGGACGCGATGCCGTCGAGGCGCGCTTTTTGGGCAATCAGGCTTTCCTGCGCGGGTTTGGCATAGAGCAGGACGCTGACTTTATCGACCTGATGACCTTCGGGCGTGAGCCAGATTTGGTGTGCGCCCAAATCGTTTTGATGCGCGAGGGCATAGCTCAAATCGGGCGCGCACAATACGCCGTCGAGCCAGTAGTGCAATGCCGTCTGAAACGGCGGCTGCGCTTGGATTTGGTTCAGCAATGCCTGTACGGGCAGGGATTTTTTGATGCCGCCTGAGAGGTCGTCTGAAAGCCATGCCGCCTGCCCCTGCGGCAAAGGCTCGGGCGGCACGAAACCTTGCGGCACGGCGCGGGCGTGCAGGCGTTCGGCAAGAATGACGGACAAGGCGTGCTGCCACTCGGCGGGCGCGGTGATGTGTTGCCACAGTTGCGGCGCGGCGGCGTGGTCGGTTGCCTGCCAGAAATCGGCGGCTTCCTGCTGTTGCGACAGGATTTGCGACAACGCCTGCTGCTGCGCCTGCAAGGTGATGTGTTGCTGCTTCAGGCTTTGGAAGCGGTTTGAGGCCGTCTGAAACGCCTCGCGGGCGGCGTGTAAGGCTTCTTCGGCGGCAATGATTTGTTCTTCGTAATGCTCTTGCTGACTTTGCAACAAGGCGGCTGCTTCCTGCGCGGCGGCGGTTTCGGCTTCGTCGGGCAGGTTTAAGGCTTGGTTTTCCTGTTTCAGACGACCTTTGCGCTCTTCGTGCTTGGCAATCGTTTGTTCGGCATGGGCAAGCTGCTGCTGCTTCAACGCCAGTTCGCGGCGGATGCGGTTTGCCTCGTCCTGCTGGGTTTGGAAGGCGGCGTTGAGCGTGGCTTGGGCTTCTTCCAATTCGGGCAGACGCTCCTCGTGTTCGGCAACCTGCATCGCCCATTCCGCCAGCTCGGTTTGTTTTTCTTCGACCTGCAACTCGTTTTCTTCAAGCTGCACGCGGATTTGCTGCTGCTCTTGATGAATGCGTTGTAACTGCGCCTGCGCTGCCTGCTTGTCGCGTTCGATGCGTTGGTGCAGGTTTTGCTGATGGCGGATTTGTTCTTCCAAACGGGCAATCTGCTCGCGCAACACGCCGCGCTTGTTGCTCAATTCATGCACTGCCTGCTGCTGCGACTGTTCGGCAGTCTGCAAGGCGTGTACTTCGTCGTTTAACGCCTGAACCTGCGCGGCGGTTTCGTCCTGCTGCGCCTGCAAAGATTGATGCTGCGCGGTCGCCTTATCGGCGGCGGCAAGCGATTGCCGCCATTGGGCGTAATCGAGCAAATCCTGTTGCTGATTCAGCTGCGCGGTCAGGGATTTGTAGCGTTCGGCGGTTTCCGCTTGTTTTTCCAGCTTTTCCACCTGACGCGCCAACTCGTTCTGCAAATCGCCCAAACGCTGCAAATGCTCGCGCGTGTCTTTCAGACGACCTTCCGTCTCCTTGCGGCGTTCCTTATATTTGGACACGCCCGCCGCCTCCTCGATATAGGCGCGCAACTCCTCCGGCCGCGCTTCGATGATGCGCGAAATCATCCCCTGCTCGATAACGGCATAACCGCGCGCGCCCACGCCCGTACCCAGAAACAAATCGGTAATGTCGCGGCGGCGCACGGTCTGATTGTTGATGAAATAAGTCGATTCGCCCTGCCGCGTCAGCTGCCGCTTGATGCTCACCTCGGCATACTGCCCCCACGCCCCCTGCAAACTGTGGTCGCTGTTGTCAAACACCAGCTCCACCGAAGCCCTCGGCGCAGGACGGCGCGTCGCCGCACCGTTAAAAATCACGTCCTGCATACTCTCGCCACGAAGCTGCTTCGCCGAAGCCTCGCCCAACACCCAGCGCACCGCGTCAATCACATTCGACTTGCCGCAGCCGTTGGGCCCGATAACCGCGACAAGCTGCCCCGGCACATGAATCGTGGTCGGGTCGGTAAAAGATTTGAAGCCGGAGAGTTTGATATGGGTCAGGCGCATAATGGTCGGAAAAAATAAAAAAGAAGCGTATTTTAACGGAAATCCCGCCGCACCACCCCATATCTTGCCGGCAAAACCTTACCGCATCCCGCACCCTCGATGCCGTCTGAAGCCTTCAGACGGCATTTTTAACGCGCCCGAACCCCGGTTCCGCCAATGCCCGATGCTTGGCGCGGCATTTGCCGTATTGCCCCGCCGCCGGGCGCGTTATAATCCGCCCCGACATCCGCCCGATTGGAAACCTGCCTATGAAACCCGCCTATTTCATTTCCGACCTGCATTTGAGCGAAAAGCAGCCCGAACTGACCGCGCTGCTGCTGCGTTTTTTACGTTCTTCCGCCGCCGGGCAGGCGCGGGCGATTTACATTTTGGGCGATTTGTTTGATTTTTGGGTGGGCGATGACGAAGTTTCCGAGTTGAATACTTCGGTTGCGCGTGAAATCAGGAAATTGTCCGACAAAGGCGTTGCCGTGTTCTTCGTCAGGGGCAACCGCGACTTCCTGATCGGTCAGGATTTTTGCCGGCAGGCGGGCATGACGCTGCTGCCGGATTACTCGGTTTTGGACTTGTTCGGCTGCAAAACCCTCATCTGCCACGGCGACACTCTGTGTACAGATGACAGGGCATACCAACGTTTCCGCAAAATCGTGCATCGGAAGCGGCTGCAAAAACTGTTCCTAATGCTGCCCCTGAAGTGGCGCACGCGCCTTGCCACCAAAATCAGGCGTGTCAGCAAAATGGAAAAACAGGTCAAGCCCGCCGATATTATGGATGTCAATGCCGCCTTTACCGCGCGGCAGGTACGCGCCTTCGGTGCGGAAAGGCTGATACACGGACACACCCACCGCGAGCATATCCATCACGAAAACGGCTTTACCCGCATCGTTTTGGGCGACTGGCATAACGACTATGCTTCAATCCTCCGCGTGGACGGGGACGGCGCGGTATTCGTGCCGCTGGAAAAATACTGAAAATGCCGTCTGAAGCCTTTCGGGCGGCTTTTTTTACACGCCCCTTTCCCACACTCCCTCCGCCGCATCATCACTATCCTTAACCCGCATTAATAGCCATTATCGATAAAATGCTTGACCGATTACATAAGATTACGTAAAGTGTGCAAACGCATAACAATTGGTCTTACCAATTTATCTTTTAACCAAAATATCGGGTGTACGGGATTTGAACGTCTTTCCAAACCTCGACGCGCCTTATGATGCAAATGCCTAAAAAGGATTCGTTATGGCACTTTTCCTCAGCATATTCCCCATCGTCCTGCTGATTTGGCTGATGGTGAAAAAAAACAGTATGCCCTCCTACGTCGCGCTGCCGATTACCGCAGTGCTGATTTACGCCATCAAACTTTTCTACTTCGACGATGCGGGCATGCTGCTCAACGCCACCGCCGCTTCCGGCCTCGTCAAAACGCTCACGCCGATTACCGTGATTTTCGGCGCGATTATGTTCAACCGTATGATGGAAACCACGGGCTGCATCGATGTCATCCGCAAATGGCTGGCGACCATCAGCCCGAACCCCGTAGCGCAACTGATGATTATCGGCTGGGCTTTTGCCTTTATGATTGAAGGCGCATCCGGCTTCGGTACGCCTGCCGCGATTGCCGCGCCGATTCTGATGAGCTTGGGCTTCAACCCGTTGAAAGTGGCGATTTTCACTTTGGTGATGAACTCCGTCCCCGTCTCTTTCGGCGCGGTCGGTACGCCGACCTGGTTCGGTTTCGCACCGCTGAACCTGAGTGCCGAAGACATCCTCGCCATCGGCAGGCAGACCGGCGTAATGCACTTCTTCGCAGGTTTCGTCATCCCCGTCATCGGCTTGGGCTTCATCGTACCTTGGTCTGAAATCCGCAAAAACTTGGGCTTCGTCGCCATTGCCGTCTTCTCCTGCACCATTCCTTATGTCGCATTGGCGATGGTCAACGAAGAATTCCCGTCGCTCGTCGCCGGCGCGATCGGCCTGATGGTGTCCGTATTCGCCGCCAACCAAGGCTGGGGCTTGAGCAAAGACCACGCCAAAGACCCGAATGCCGAAAAAGTGCCGTTCGCCCAAGTCGCCAAAGCACTCGCCCCTTTGGGTATGCTGATCGGCATGCTGGTGGTTACGCGCATCAAACAGCTCGGCATCAAAGGCATTTTGACCAGCAAAGAAGAATGGTTCAGCTTCCAACTGCCGTTTGATTTGTCCAAAATCACCGTCAGCGACTCCCTGACGATTACCTTCGGCAATATTTTCGGACAAGATGTCAGCGCGTCTTACCAAACGCTGTACGTCCCGGCTTGGATTCCGTTTGTGCTGACCGTTTGGATTTGCATCCTGCTGTATAAAACCAAATTCAAAGATGCCTGGACGATTTATTCCGTAACCTTCAATCAAACCAAAAAACCGCTGCTTGCCCTGATGGGCGCGCTGATTATGGTTCAGCTGATGCTGGTCGGCGGCGACAATTCGATGGTGAAAATCATCGGTAAGGAATTTGCCGCAATGGCGGGCGAACACTGGGTTTATTTCTCGCCGTATCTGGGCGCGATCGGTGCGTTCTTCTCCGGTTCCAACACCGTGTCCAACCTGACCTTCGGCCCGATTCAGCAGCAAATCGCCTTGGATACCGGCCTGTCCGTTACCCTGATTCTGGCGTTGCAGTCCGTCGGCGGCGCGATGGGCAATATGGTGTGCCTCAACAACATCATCGCCGTATGTACCGTATTGGATGTGAAAAATTCCGAAGGTGCGATTATCAAGAAAACCGTTATCCCGATGGCGATTTACGGCGTGATTGCCGTCGTCGCGGCAATGATTTTCTTCCTCTAGGCGAAACGCCACCATCCATAGCGGCAGCACGCGGGGAACGGAAACCGCCGTTCACCGTCTGGGCGGCGCGTCGGGCAGAATCCCGGTGCCGGAACAAGCCCGCCCCGCCAAACAAATGCCGTCTGAAACCGAAAAAGGCTTCAGACGGCATTTTTCCGCCGTTTGCGTTCAGGCGTAATGATGATGCGGCATCTTGCCGTCAAGGCGGTAGCGCGTGCCGCAATACGGGCAGGCAACGCTGCCCGATTCTCCTTCGCACAAAGGCAAAAACACTCTCGGATGCCCGTTCCACTGCTCGTTGCCGGGTCCCGAGCAATACAGCGGCAGATTTTCCGGCAACACGGAAATTTCCTGCGGATTCAGATTGTCCATTTGATTTTCCTTTGCGTGGTTGGCGTGCGCCTATTTTACGCCATCGGCAGGCTAAAGGATATTTTCGGCGCAAAGCCGCAATCCGCTATAATCCCCACTTTTCAGACGGCATACCATGACTGCGCTTACCCTTCCGGAAGACATCCGCCAACAAGAGCCATCCGCCCTGCTCTATACCCTCGTTTCCGCCTACCTCGAACACACCGCCCAAACCGGCGACGAATCCCTCTCCTGCCTGTCCGACGACCAGCACACGCTGACCGCATTCTGCTACCTCGACAGCCAAGTCGAAGAAGGCGGCTTCGTGCAACTCATCGCATCCGGTTACGGCGAATATATTTTCCGCAACCCGCTTGCCGACAGCCTGCGCCGCTGGAAAATCAAAGCCGTGCCGAAAGTCTTGGACAAAGCCAAAGCCCTCTACGAACAACACGGCAAAACCATCGAAACGCTCGCCGACGGAGGCGCAGACATCCCTTCCCTGCGCAAACAGTTCCCCGAATTTGAAGAATGGGACGGCGCATACTACGAAGCCGCCGAACAAGACCTGCCCCTGCTTGCAGAACACATACAGTCAAACTGGGAAACCTTCGCCCATATCGGGCAGGCGTGATTGCGTCTGTTTCCAGCCCGTGTAAAACAGCGTAAAATCGGCAAACCCGAATGACCTTCCGTCCCCATCAAGGAGCAAGCTATGTTCTTCAAGCACATCGAAGCCGCCCCCGCCGATCCGATTCTCGGTTTGGGCGAAGCGTTCAAAGCCGAAACCCGCCCCGAAAAAGTCAACCTCGGCATCGGCGTTTATAAAGACGCATCCGGCGCGACACCCCTCGTCAAAGCCGTCAAAGAAGCCGAAAAACGCCTGTTGGAAAGCGAAACCACCAAAAACTACCTCACCATCGACGGCGTTGCCGACTACAACGCGCAAACCCAAATCCTGCTGTTCGGCAAAGACCACGAAATCATCGCCAGCCGTCGCGCCAAAACAGCGCAAAGCCTCGGCGGTACGGGCGCATTGCGTATTGCGGCCGAGTTTGCCAAACGCCAGTTGAACGCGCAAACCATCTGGATTTCCAATCCGACTTGGCCCAACCACAACGCCATCGCCAAAGCGGTCGGTATCCAAGACAAACCTTATCGTTACTATGATGCCGCCAAACACGGTTTGGATTGGGACGGCATGATTGAGGACTTGAGCCAAGCGCAAAAAGGCGACATCGTCCTGCTGCACGGCTGCTGCCACAATCCTACCGGCATCGACCCTACGCCCGAACAATGGGAAACTTTGGCAAAACTTTCTGCCGAAAAAGGCTGGTTGCCGCTGTTTGACTTTGCCTACCAAGGCTTCGGCAATGGTTTGGAAGAAGATGCCTACGGCTTGCGCGTGTTCTTGAAACACAATACAGAATTGCTGATTGCCAGCTCTTATTCCAAAAACTTCGGTATGTACAACGAGCGCGTCGGCGCGTTCACTTTGGTGGCCGAAGATGAAGAAACAGCAGCCCGCGCCCACAGCCAAGTCAAAACCATCATCCGTACCTTGTATTCCAACCCGGCTTCACACGGTGCGAACACCATTGCGCTGGTGTTGAAAAATGATGATTTGAAAGCACAATGGATTGCCGAACTCGATGAAATGCGCGGCCGCATCAAAGCCATGCGCCAAAAATTTGTCGGGTTGCTCAAAGCCAAAGGTGCAAGCCAAAACTTTGATTTCATTATCAAACAAAACGGTATGTTCTCTTTCAGCGGCTTGACTCCCGAACAAGTCGACCGCCTGAAAAACGAGTTTGCCATTTATGCCGTCCGCTCCGGCCGCATCAACGTCGCCGGCATTACCGACAACAACATCGATTATCTGTGCGAAAGCATCGTGAAAGTACTGTAAAAAGCACAGCCATATGAAAATGCCGTCCGAACCTTAACCAGTTCAGACGGCATCTGTTTTTTGTTAAAAAACAATAAACCATAACAATTTCAAACAAGCTAAAAACATCTATAAAATCAACCAAATATGATGAACTCAAATAAAAAATACGAATATCATCATTCTCAAATTCAAAATTTGAACGCCACAGTATTATCCGAAGCCACAAAAACCTTTCCGCCGTCATTCCCGCGCAGGCGGGAATCCGGGAATCCAATGCTGCAAGAATTGATTAGAAACAACTGAAACCGAGCAAACTGGATTCCCGCCTGCGCGGGAATGACGAAATAAGGCGAGTGAAACTGATGAAACAAATTGATTAAAAACAATAACTTATATTATTTTATTTAAATTTTCGATAAAATCAATTTTCCGTATTCAATACTGCTCCAATCAATTCCCGCGCACCGTCGTCCGCCAATTTCTTAGCGACAGCGCGTCCGAGCGCGTCGGCATATTCGGCAGGGGCTTGCGCGTCCGCCCGCAACACAACCGAACCGTCGGGGTGTCCGACCAAGCCGCGCAAGGTCAGCAAGCCGTTTTCTTCCGTGCAATATGCGGCCAAAGGCACTTGGCAGCTTCCGCCCAAAGCGCGTGCGAGGGCGCGTTCGGCGGTAACGCAGGCATTGGTAACACCGTGGTTCAAGGGTTTCAAAACTTCATACAAATCTTCGCGGTGCGCGGCAATTTCGATACCCAATGCGCCTTGTCCGGCGGCAGGCAGGCTGTCGGATTCCGACAAAATCATGCGGATGCGTCCGTCCAATTTCAGACGCTGCAAACCGGCGGCAGCCAAGATAATTGCGTCGTATTCGCCGTTATCGAGTTTGGACAAACGGGTTTGCACATTGCCGCGCAAAGGTTTGATAAGCAAATGCGGATAGCGCGCACGCAACTGGGCTTCGCGGCGCAGGCTGGATGTGCCGACAACCGCGCCTTCGGGCATTTCTTCCAAACGCGTGTATTGGTTGGACACAAACGCGTCAAACGGATTGGCGCGTTCGCCGATGGCGGCAAGCGCGAAACCTTCAGGCAAATCCATCGGCACGTCCTTAATCGAATGCACCGCCAAATCGGCGCGCCCGTCATATAAAGCCTGTTCCAACTCTTTGACAAACAAGCCTTTACCGCCGACTTTTGACAAAGTTTTGTCCAAAATCTGATCGCCGCGCGTGGTCATGCCCAAAATCTCGACTTCGCAATCGGGATACAGAGCCTTCAGACGGCCTTGGATATGCTTTGCCTGCCACATAGCAAGCAGGCTTTCGCGGCTGGCGATGACGAGTTTTTTCGGGTTCATGTTCAATGCGTTCAAAGAATGGAAACGGCGTGAAGTCTATCATATTTTGAACGTTTCTTCAGACGGCACCGTCAGGTCTATGTTATATTTACACCCACAAAACACGAAACCCGCCACAATGAAACGCACCAAAAAATACCCTTTCTTAACGTTGCAGCGGCAACGTTTCCATTTGAACTTTGAAAACGCCTCTTCCGCCGCCGGCATCCCAGCCGAACGCGATTTCTACCGCTGGGCGTGGTCTGCCTTGAAAAATGAATACCGCCGCGCCGACATCAGCCTGATTCTTCTGGACGAAGAAGAAGCCCGAGCCTACAACCGCGACTACCGCGGCAAAGATTACGCCACCAATGTATTGAGTTTCGCGCTCAACGAAGGCGAAATCCTGCCCTGCCAAGTTTCGGAAAAACTGTACGGCGATTTGATTATCTGCCCGCAAGTGGTTTTGAAAGAAGCCGCCGAACAAGGCAAAACACCCGAGCAGCATTTTGCCCACCTGACCATACACGGTACTTTACACCTGATGGGCTACGACCACATCGAAGACGACGAAGCCGAAATAATGGAAGCCGAAGAAATCCGCCTGATGCGGGCGGCAGGCTTCCCCAACCCCTACCAAGAGGACTGACATTAAAATGGACGGCGCACAACCGAAAACGAATTTTTTTGAACGCCTGATTGCCCGACTCGCCCGCGAACCCGATTCCGCCGAAGACGTATTAAACCTGCTTCGGCAGGCGCACGAGCAGGAAGTTTTTGATGCGGATACGCTTTTAAGATTGGAAAAAGTCCTCGATTTTTCCGATTTGGAAGTGCGCGACGCGATGATTACGCGCAGCCGTATGAACGTTTTAAAAGAAAACGACAGCATCGAGCGCATCACCGCCTACGTTATCGATACCGCCCATTCGCGCTTCCCCGTCATCGGCGAAGACAAAGACGAAGTTTTGGGCATTTTGCACGCCAAAGACCTGCTCAAATATATGTTTAACCCCGAGCAGTTCCACCTCAAATCCATTCTCCGCCCCGCCGTCTTCGTCCCCGAAGGCAAATCGCTGACCGCCCTTTTAAAAGAGTTCCGCGAACAGCGCAACCATATGGCGATTGTCATCGACGAATACGGCGGCACATCCGGCTTGGTCACCTTTGAAGACATCATCGAGCAAATCGTCGGCGAAATCGAAGACGAGTTTGACGAAGACGATAGCGCCGACAATATCCATGCCGTTTCTTCCGAACGCTGGCGCATCCATGCAGCTACCGAAATCGAAGACATCAACACCTTCTTCGGCACGGAATACAGCAGCGAAGAAGCCGACACCATTGGCGGCCTGGTCATTCAAGAGTTGGGACATCTGCCCGTGCGCGGCGAAAAAGTCCTTATCGGCGGTTTGCAGTTCACCGTCGCACGCGCCGACAACCGCCGCCTGCATACGCTGATGGCGACCCGCGTGAAGTAAGCACCGCCGTTTCTGCACAGTTTAGGATGACGGTACGGGCGTTTTCTGTTTCAATCCGCCCCATCCGCCAAACATAAAAATGCCGTCTGAAACCGTTGCAAGTTTCAGACGGCATTTCGCTTATCCGCTTATTTTTTGCTCAAAGTCAGCCCCGTCCAACCGAATAACAGGGTCAAAGCCAAACTCAAATAGCAGAAAAAGGCATACGGCAGATATTCCCAAACCGGCACGCCCAGCGCGTGGCTGATGAACACGCCGCATACGCTCCACGGTACGAGCGGGTTAATCACCGTCCCCGCATCTTCCAGCGTCCGCGACAGATTGCGCGAATGCAGACCGAGCTTATCGTAAACGGGTTTGAACGTTTCACCCGACAACAAAATACTCAAATATTGCTCGCCGATCAGGAAATTAACCCCGACCGAAGTCATGGCAACGCTGAACGTCGCGCGTCCGGCATTCGTCAAGAAGGTACGGATGGCCTCCAACAGGGAAGGAATCACACCGAGCGCAAACAACAGTCCGCCCAAACTCATCCCGAGAATCACGATGGTTTGCGTGAAAAACATACTTTCCAAACCGCCGCGCGAAATCAGTTTGACAACATCTTTAAACGCTTCGCCTTCGAGTTTGTAGCCGCCGTAAAACCACGCACCGAGCTGACGCAGATCGGGCGTGCTGTGCAGATACGTTACAGCAACGGCAACCATGACGGTAAAGAGCATGGCGACGACGGCGTTGATGCGCATCAATGCCAAAATGACCAACAGCGCAAACGGAATCAGCGAATAGCCGTGCACCAATCCCGTGGCTTCAAGCTGGCTGCGGAAGGATTCGACGCTGTTCAAATCCTGCGCGGCGACATTCGGCAAAAGCCAAAGCATCAGTGCCGCACTAATGAGCCACGCGGGGATGGTGGTGTACATCATATTTTTGATGTGCTCAAACAAGTCGATGCCGACGATGGACGCGGAAATACCCGTCGTATCCGAAAGCGGGGACATTTTGTCGCCAAAAAATGCGCCCGAAACAATCGCGCCCGCCGTCATCGCCATATCGGCCTGAAACGCCGCCGCCATCCCCATAAAGGCAACGCCGACAGTGGCGCAGGTGGTCAGGCTGCTGCCGATGGACACGCCGATGACGGAACACAGCGCGAAGGAGGAAAAATAAAAATAAGTCGGGGAAATCAGTCCGAAACCGTAATACATCAGCGTCGGAATCGCGCCGCTCATCATCAGCGCGCTGACCATCAGCCCGATGAAGAAAAACAGGTAAATCGCGCCCATACCCTGATTCAACGCGCCTATCATGCCCTGCTGCATATCGTTGTATTTCAAACCGCGCGCCAAGCCGTACAAAATCAGCACGACGATGGCGGCAATAATGGACATATGCGGCAACCACTCCAATGAAATGATGGTATAGCCCATCGCGGCAATCAGAGCGACGACGACGGCAAGTGCCTCACCGCGCGGCATATCGAGTAAGGATTTGAAAGCGAACATGATTCTTTGCCCGATTTGATATAAAGTTAACGGATTCTAACACACCATACCGAATCCGCCCGACGTTTTCAGACGGCATTTTAGCGTTTTACAAAAGCCGGACAGAAACAAAACGGCAATTTTCTCAATTTAAATTAATTTTTTTGAAATATAATTTTTTATTTTTTTGTTTGTTGACATATAAGACTTTTATGGATTGAAGTATTAAAACCTCGGCACACACGCCGCAAACACCGGTACGCAAAAATGCCGTCTGAAAGATGTTCAGACGACATTTCTCAAGAAAAAGATTATTTGTCCGCCCTATATCCGTACACCGCAAAAAACACGATATACAGATAACAGATGACGGAAACGACAAACGAAGACATCAGGGTGTAAGTATCTGCCACCCAGCCCTGCACGACAGGAACGACCGCACCGCCGACAATCGCGGTACACAGTACACCGGAAGCCGCGTTGGTAAATTTTCCCAATCCTTTGGTTGCCAAAGAGAAAATCGTCGGAAACATAATCGAGTTGAAAAAACCGATGGCAAGCAGCGACCACATCGCCACATCCGCATTGCCGCTACCCGTCGCCATCGCGACGGCAAGCAGTACGACCGCAGCCGATGCGTTAAACGCCAAATAACGGTTGGGCGCGAATTTCGCCATCACCGCCGAACCGAGGAAACGTCCGACCATCGCGCCGCCCCAATAGAACGACAGGTAATGCGCGGCAGAAGCATGATCCAGCCCTTTCAGATAACCCAATACGTTGACCATCAACGAACCGATAGACACCTCCGCGCCGACATAGCAGAAAATGCCTGCCGTACCGAACACGAGATGTTTGTATTGCCATACGCTGGTTTTGCCGTCGTGGTTGTGCGCGCTTTCCTCGGCGGCAATTTTGCGCGCGTCGGGCAGCCGGATCATTTTCACGAAAACGGCAAGGATAATCAGCAGCCCCGCCAGTCCCAAATAGGGAATCTGTACGGAAGAAATCTGTTCCGCCTTGCTGACGGTTTGGGTTGCGTCCGCCAGAATCAGGAACGCGCCGATTTGCGGCGCAATGGTCGTACCCAAAGCGTTAAACGCCTGAACCAGCGTCAGTGTTGCCGATTCCTTGCCGGGTTTCGCCAGCAGGGTAACATAAGGATTACCGGCGACCTGAAGCAGCGTTACGCCGGAAGCCAAAATAAACAACGCGCCCAAAAATACCGCGTAAGAATGGCTGCCCGCAGCAGGATAAAACAGCAGGCATCCGACCGCCGTCAGCAGAAAGCCGCCGATAACGCCGTTTTTGTAGCCGACTTTGCCGACAAAAGCCCCCATCGGGATGGACATCACCGCATAGGCGGTAAAGAAACAGAATTGGATCAGCATCGCCTGAACGTAAGACAGGTCGAAAATTTCTTTCAAATGAGGGATAAGGATGTCGTTCATGCAGGTAATAAAACCCATCATGAAGAACAGCGTGGTCAAGACGACCAATGGGGACGTATGATTGTTTTGTGATTGCGCAGACATGATTTGCCTTTCGTGGTGTCGGAATATTACCCGTTTCAAGAAAATAGAAATTGACATTTCTTAACGGCAATGCAAATCATACTGATATTTGAACATTTTGCAAACTTTATCGGATGCAGGCAATGCGCCGATCTGAAATTCAAGCAGCAGAAATTAATATTTTACAGTTGCTTGCATAGATTTTAATAGATTTTAAAAAATTCCGGCGGACTTGCAAAAACCGTTCCCAATAAAATGAAAATCCGCCGCCGTATCCGGAAAATTCGGAAATGCCGCATCGTGGCATCAAAACCGGAGCGGAAAGAATGTCGTATGCCCGACAAAAAAGGGGCATACGGCTGTGCCGTATTTTTTGCACCGTCCTCCGCCCTTCGGCGGGGGCGTGAAAATAGAGTGGATTAACAAAAATCAGGACAAGGCGACGAAGCCGCAGACAGTACAAATAGTACGGAACCGATTCACTCGGTGCTTCAGCACCTTAGAGAATCGTTCTCTTTGAGCTAAGGCGAGGCAACGCCGTACTGGTTTTTGTTAATCCACTATACCGTACAATCCGTCGCCGATTGTTACCTGTTTGAGACTGTTTGCAATGATACCCTCCTACACCTACGCCGCCCTCGCCTTTTCCGCATTCACTTCCGCCACCCTCCTGCCCGGCACATCCGAAGCCGCCTTTGCCCTGTTCGTCCACCGCTTTCCCGAACACGCATACGGCGCGTTGCTGTGCGCCGGCCTTGCCAACGGATTGGGCAGTATGGTTTCCTATTGGATGGGGCGTTTGCTGCCCTCCCGAAAAATGCCGTCTGAAAAAACACTGAATCTGATGCGGCGTTTCGGTATTTGGCTGCTTGCGTTTACCTGGCTGCCCGTCGTCGGCGACGCACTGCCGCTTGCCGCCGGCTGGCTGCGGTTGAATCCGTGGACAAGCGGGCTGATGCTGGTTATCGGCAAAACGGCGCGTTACGCCTTCATTCTGTGGGGAATGCAATATTACGCCGCCTGAACCATACGTTATAATGCCGAACACACAAACCCACCGTATAAAAAAATGAACAGACACATCCGCCAAGAAATCTTCGAACGCTTCCGCGCCGCCAACCCCCATCCGACCACCGAGCTGAATTTCAACTCCCCTTTCGAGCTTTTAATTGCCGTTCTGCTTTCAGCGCAGGCGACCGATGTCGGCGTAAACAAGGCGACGGCGAAGCTGTTTCCCGTTGCCGATACGCCGCAGGCGATGCTGGATTTGGGTTTGGACGGCGTGATGGAATACACGAAAACCATCGGGCTGTATAAAACCAAATCCAAACACATTATGCAAACCTGCCGCATCCTGCTGGAAAAATACAACGGCGAAGTGCCGGAAGACCGCGAGGCTTTGGAATCATTGCCGGGTGTGGGGCGCAAAACGGCAAACGTCGTATTGAACACGGCGTTCGGCCATCCCGTCATGGCGGTCGATACGCATATTTTCCGCGTATCCAACCGAACCAAAATCGCCCCCGGGAAAGATGTGCGCGAAGTCGAAGACAAACTGATGCGCTTCATTCCTAAAGAATTTCTGATGGACGCGCACCACTGGCTGATTTTGCACGGACGCTACACCTGCAAGGCACTCAAACCGCAATGCCAAACCTGCATCATCAACGATTTGTGCGAATATCCCGCCAAAGCCTGACCGCCGCCGCCCTTCAAAATGAAACGCTTGAAAATTCGGACGGACGTTGTAGAATTTCAACCTATGCCGTCTGAAGCCGACAAAATGCGCTTCAGACGGCATTAAAGCCGGTACCGGCATCCGACAAAGGACAAAACGTGTTCAAAAAATACCAATACCTCGCTTTGGCAGCACTGTGTGCCGCCTCGCTGGCAGGCTGCGACAAGGCAGGCAGCTTTTTCGGTGCGGACAAAAAAGAAGCATCCTTCGTAGAACGCATCGAACACACCAAAGACGACGGCAGCGTCAGTATGCTGCTGCCCGACTTTGCCCAACTGGTTCAAAGTGAAGGTCCGGCAGTCGTCAATATTCAGGCAGCCCCCGCCCCGCGCACCCAAAACGGCAGCGGCAATGCCGAAAACGATTCCGACCCGATTGCCGACAACGACCCGTTCTACGAATTTTTCAAACGCCTCGTCCCGAATATGCCCGAAATCCCCCAAGAAGAAGCAGATGACGGCGGATTGAACTTCGGTTCGGGCTTCATCATCAGCAAAGACGGCTACATCCTGACCAATACCCACGTCGTTACCGGCATGGGCAGTATCAAAGTCCTGCTCAACGACAAGCGCGAATATACCGCCAAACTCATCGGTTCGGATGTCCAATCCGATGTCGCCCTTCTGAAAATCGACGCAACGGAAGAGCTGCCCGTCGTCAAAATCGGCAATCCCAAAGATTTGAAACCGGGCGAATGGGTCGCCGCCATCGGCGCGCCCTTCGGCTTCGACAACAGCGTGACCGCCGGCATCGTGTCCGCCAAAGGCAGAAGCCTGCCCAACGAAAGCTACACACCCTTCATCCAAACCGACGTTGCCATCAATCCGGGCAACTCCGGCGGCCCGCTGTTCAACTTAAAAGGACAGGTCGTCGGCATCAACTCGCAAATATACAGCCGCAGCGGCGGATTCATGGGCATTTCCTTCGCCATCCCGATTGACGTTGCCATGAATGTCGCCGAACAGCTGAAAAACACCGGCAAAGTCCAACGCGGACAACTGGGCGTGATTATTCAAGAAGTATCCTACGGTTTGGCACAATCGTTCGGTTTGGACAAAGCCGGCGGCGCACTGATTGCCAAAATCCTGCCCGGCAGCCCCGCAGAACGTGCCGGCCTGCAGGCGGGCGACATCGTCCTCAGCCTCGACGGCGGAGAAATACGTTCTTCCGGCGACCTTCCCGTTATGGTCGGCGCCATTACGCCGGGAAAAGAAGTCAGCCTCGGCGTATGGCGCAAAGGCGAAGAAATCACAATCAAAGTCAAGCTGGGCAACGCCGCCGAGCATATCGGCGCATCATCCAAAACAGATGAAGCCCCCTACACCGAACAGCAATCCGGTACGTTCTCGGTCGAATCCGCAGGCATTACCCTTCAGACACATACCGACAGCAGCGGCGGACACCTCGTCGTCGTACGGGTTTCCGACGCGGCAGAACGCGCAGGCTTGAGGCGCGGCGACGAAATTCTTGCCGTCGGGCAAGTCCCCGTCAATGACGAAGCCGGTTTCCGCAAAGCTATGGACAAGGCAGGCAAAAACGTCCCCCTGCTGATCATGCGCCGTGGCAACACGCTGTTTATCGCATTAAACCTGCAATAACACACATAATTTAACCAAAATATTTTTTAAATGATAAAATGCCCGTCAATACCGATTAACGGGCATTTTACAAAAATCAGTTGGTTGATTTTAAACAAATATTTTTTACGACAAAAAATATTTCCGCCCATTTTGCCAACAAAACCCAAACCGGAGGCGGACAGATACGCTCCCATCCGGACGCTTAACACCCCCATAACCATGCAGCTGATCGACTATTCACATTCATTTTTCTCGGTTGTGCCACCCTTTTTGGCACTGGCACTTGCCGTCATTACCCGCCGCGTACTGCTGTCTTTAGGCATCGGTATTCTGGTCGGCGTTGCCTTTTTGGTCGGCGGCAACCCCGTCGACGGTCTGACACACCTGAAAGACATGGTCGTCGGCTTGGCTTGGTCAGACGGCGATTGGTCGCTGGGCAAACCAAAAATCTTGGTTTTCCTGATACTTTTGGGTATTTTTACTTCCCTGCTGACCTACTCCGGCAGCAATCAGGCGTTTGCCGACTGGGCAAAACGGCACATTAAAAACCGGCGCGGCGCGAAAATGCTGACCGCCTGCCTCGTGTTCGTAACCTTTATCGACGACTATTTCCACAGTCTCGCCGTCGGTGCGATTGCCCGCCCCGTTACCGACAAGTTTAAAGTTTCCCGCACCAAACTCGCCTACATCCTCGACTCCACTGCCGCTCCTATGTGCGTGCTGATGCCCGTTTCAAGCTGGGGCGCGTCGATTATCGCCACGCTTGCCGGACTGCTCGTTACCTACAAAATCACCGAATACACGCCGATGGGGACGTTTGTCGCCATGAGCCTGATGAACTATTACGCACTGTTTGCCCTGATTATGGTGTTCGTCGTCGCATGGTTTTCCTTCGACATCGGCTCGATGGCACGTTTCGAACAAGCCGCGTTGAACGAAGCCCACGATGAAACTGCCGTTTCAGACGCTACCAAAGGTCGTGTTTACGCACTGATTATTCCCGTTTTGGCCTTAATCGCCTCAACGGTTTCCGCCATGATCTACACCGGCGCGCAGGCAAGCGAAACCTTCAGCATTTTGGGGGCATTTGAAAACACGGACGTAAACACTTCGCTGGTATTCGGCGGCACTTGCGGCGTCCTTGCCGTCGTTCTCTGCACGCTCGGCACGATTAAAACCGCCGACTATCCCAAAGCCGTTTGGCAGGGTGCGAAATCTATGTTCGGCGCAATCGCCATTTTAATCCTCGCTTGGCTCATCAGTACGGTTGTCGGCGAAATGCACACCGGCGATTACCTCTCCACACTGGTTGCGGGCAACATCCATCCCGGCTTCCTGCCCGTCATCCTCTTCCTGCTCGCCAGCGTGATGGCGTTTGCCACAGGCACAAGCTGGGGGACGTTCGGCATTATGCTGCCGATTGCCGCCGCCATGGCGGTCAAAGTCGAACCCGCGCTGATTATCCCGTGTATGTCCGCAGTAATGGCGGGGGCGGTATGCGGCGACCACTGCTCGCCCATTTCCGACACGACCATCCTGTCGTCCACCGGCGCGCGCTGCAACCACATCGACCACGTTACCTCGCAACTGCCTTACGCCTTAACCGTTGCCGCCGCCGCCGCATCGGGCTACCTCGCATTGGGTCTGACAAAATCCGCGCTGTTGGGCTTTGGCACGACAGGCATTGTATTGGCGGTGCTGATTTTTCTGTTGAAAGATAAAAAACGCGCCAACGCCTGACCCCTTTCCCTGTTCAGACGGCATATGCCGTCTGAAGCTTTTTGGAGCAAACCGCAATGACCGTCCCCCATATTCCGCGCGGCCCCGTCATGGCAGACATTGCCGCCTTCCGCCTGACCGAAGAGGAAAAGCAACGCCTGCTCGATCCCGCCGTAGGCGGCATCATCCTCTTCCGCCGCAACTTCCAAAACATCGAACAACTCAAAACACTCACCGCCGAAATCAAAGCCCTGCGCACACCCGAACTCATTATCGCCGTCGATCACGAAGGCGGCAGGGTGCAACGTTTCATCGAAGGCTTCACCCGCCTGCCCGCAATGAGTACGCTCGGCGAGATTTGGGACAAAGACGGCGCGTCCGCCGCCGAAACCGCCGCCGGACAAGTCGGCCGGGTTTTGGCAACCGAGCTTTCCGCCTGCGGCATCGATTTGTCCTTCACGCCCGTCTTAGATTTGGACTGGGGAAACTGCCCCGTCATCGGCAACCGCAGTTTCCACCGCAATCCCGAAGCGGTCGCCCGCCTCGCCCTCGCCCTTCAAAAAGGTTTGACAAAAGGCGGTATGAAATCCTGCGGCAAACATTTTCCCGGACACGGATTTGTCGAAGGAGACAGCCATCTGGTCTTGCCGGAAGACTGGCGCAGCCTGTCCGAACTCGAAACCGCCGACCTCGCCCCCTTCCGCATTATGAGCCGCGAAGGTATGGCGGCGGTTATGCCCGCCCACGTCGTTTATCCACAAGTGGACACAAAGCCCGCAGGGTTTTCCGAAATCTGGCTCAAACAAATTTTGCGCCGCGACATCGGGTTCAAAGGCGTGATTTTCTCGGACGATTTGACTATGGAGGGCGCGTGCGGGGCAGGCGGCATCAAAGAACGCGCCCGCATTTCCTTTGAGGCAGGTTGCGACATCGTCCTCGTCTGCAACCGTCCCGACCTTGTGGATGAACTGCGCGAAGATTTCCGCATTCCTGACAATCCCACTTTGGCGCAACGTTGGCAATATATGGCCAACACGCTCGGCAGTGCCGCCGCGCAAGCCGTGATGCAGACGGCGGATTTCCAAGCGGCGCAAGCCTTTGTTGCCGGCCTTGCCTCGCCGCAGGACACGGCGGGCGGCGTGAAAGTCGGCGAAGCCTTTTAAACCGGCTGCGTTTCAACAATCTGCCGATTTCATCAACCGTTTGTCAGGGAAAGGCAATGATTTTTTCGGTCAGGTAGAAAGTTATCTTATTGAATTACTTAAAGATAATGATGATTATCAACACTGTATTCAAACACAACGTTTTAAATCCGCCCGACACGCGGCAAAAAGGCAAAACGGTATAGGCACGCCGCACTTTTTGCGCTATAATCACGCCTTACTTAATTCGGAATGTAGCGCAGCCCGGTAGCGCACTTCGTTCGGGACGAAGGGGGCGGAGGTTCGAATCCTCTCATTCCGACCATATTCAAACCGCCTCGGCATCCATTGCCGAGGCGGTTTTTCCTTTTGGCGGCAACAGAAAAATGCCGTCTGAAACAGAATGCTGTTTCAGACGGCATTTCGTTTTCCCTAACCCTGCCATTTGCGCGCACTGGCACAGAGTATCGGCAAGGTTCAAAAGACCATCGGAATTTAGGAAGCCGAGCTTGTACCCAACGGCAGCATCTTATTCAGTAAGGCTCCGTCCTGATTGGGCGGTGGAAATGCCGGCATTTCCACGCAGAAGCGGCACACTTTCCCCGTATGTCAAACATCGGTAAAACCGTACGCCGTCCCTTTGAGTTACACTGCTTAAACTACTCTATTCCCGCCCATTTGTGCGTCTGCACGCTCAACTGCCAATGCACGGATGCGTCGGGGCGACTGTTTAAAATACCGATTTGGCGGATGGTGTCGTAGATGTTCATCGCACCGTCTTGCTCACAGGGCGAAAGGTAGTAATGATGTGCGCGGATTTTGCGTTCCATGTTTTCGCAGAACGCAAGGACATCACCATCGGCAACAATCCGCACTTCGTCGGCTGTTTCGATACAGCTATTTTCATATTTGGCGGCGTAGCAGGCTTTGGGGCTGGTGGCGACGTAGTCGATTTGCGGCGGCGCGGGATTGAGTCCGTTGGTTTCGAGACAGAGGAAATAGCCTTCCGCCTTGAGCGTGTCCAGCAGCATATCGAGATGCGGCTGTATGGTCGGCTCGCCGCCGGTGATGATGATGTTGCGGGCGGCGTAGGTTTTCAGACGGCCTAAGATATCGGACAAGCCCATCATACCGAATGTCAAATAATCGGTATCACACCAGCCGCACGCCAGATTGCATTTGCCCAAGCGGACGAAAACGGCGGGCATGCCCGTGTTCCAGCCTTCGCCTTGCAGGCTCTCGAAAATTTCGACGATACGGTATTGCGGATTTTCGGGGGCAACATTGATTTTTTTCATACCGCCAACACCGCTGCCGCCGCCAGCATCGCGGGCAGTCCTTGTTTGACGAGTATGCCTTTGTTGCCGGACGAAAACGCGCCCCACGCGGCGGCAATCAATACGAAACCGAGAAACAGAGTCGTCGCGCCGTAAACGGCGTTGTCCGGCGCGGCAAACCGCGACCACACCAGCCCGATGCCGAGAAAGCCGTTATACAGCCCTTGATTACTGAACAAGGTCTGCACTTGCTTTTGTTCCATAAATTCATAAGGCAGCTTGAATATTTCCGCCGCTTTTTCGCTGGGAATCTGTGTCATTTCAAGCCAGGCGATGTAGAAATGTTCGACGGCGACGAAGAGGACTAGGAGGATGAAGAGGAGTTTCATGGGTATTCCTTTTAATGGGTGTATTTGATATGGAAGGTCGTCTGAAAAAACGGGGAATCCGTACAGGAGAAAAAACCGTTTTACGGTAAATTCAAATAAGGACGCTCTAAACCGTCCTTTCCGCGCAGGCGGGAATCCAGAGAGTTGGAATTGCTGCAATTTTTAAATATTCCTGATAAATCAAGGTCTGGATTCCCGCCTGCGCGGGAATGACGCGGTTGGGCATGTCTTATTGGAATTTACTATATCGATACGTTCAAGATATTCCCTACTCCCCTTCATACTCCGCACACGATGTCGGCGTTTCCCACAATTTCACGCGGCACACGTTCAGCCCCGCGTTTTTCAGACGGCCGTACATTTCGACCGCCATATTTTCGGCAGTGGTGCGGCAGGGCAGGCGCAGGGTTTTCATGTTCCAGCCCTCCAAAAGCGCGGCGATTTGGCATTCGCGGCTGTTGCCGCCGTGGTAGATGAAGGCGTGGTCGAAGGGGTCGGTAATGTGTTGTTTGACAATGGCTTTCAAGTCGGTAAAGTCCATCACCATACCGTCTTTCGCGCCGCCTTTGATAATGCCGTCTGAAACGGTGATTTCGAGTTTGTAGGTATGTCCGTGCAGGTTTTGGCATTTGCCGTCATGCCCGTCGAGCATATGCGAGGAGTCGAAGGTGAAGATTTTGGTGATTTTCATGGGTTCTCAAATGGGCAAATAGCCTTGAAAGCCGATTTCGGCGGGTTTGCCGTGCGGATTCGGGGTCAGGCGGATATGGAAATTGCCGATGCGGTCGAGCGCAAGCAGGTTGTCCACGTCTTTTAAGTTGTCTTTATGCTGCTGAACATAGCTGTCGGTCAACAGGGTTTGCAGGGCTTTTTGTTTGGCTTCGGCAGGCGTGGCGGCGGCGAACAGCCCGAAAGCGTGTGCCTCGGCAAGCTGACCCGCGCGATAACCGCCGACATTGGCGAAATACAGGCGCGGGGCGTGTTCAGACGGCATTTTCGTTTTGGGCGTTTCGGATACGGCGATGTCGTAACCGTCCGCCCATTCGACAATCTGCCAGCCGTCGATGTGGATTTTGTCCGCATCGCCGAACCACGCGGCTTTGAGCGCGGGGACGGCCTCGCGGTAGTTGTCGCACACGGCAAATTGGATGTCGTGCACTTCGATATTCGACCTGCCGGCATTGCCGCCGAGGTAAAACATATGGAGCTTGGGCATATCGTATTCCTTATGGTTTGCGCGTGTTCAGACGGCCTTTTTACTTTCCAGATATTCCGCCAGCCCGCGTTCGCGCAAGATACAGCTCGGGCATTCGCGGCAGCCGCCGACGATGCCGTTATAGCAGGTGTGGGTTTGCTCGCGGATATAGTCCAGCACGCCCATTTCGTCCGCCAACGCCCACGTTTGCGCCTTGGTCAGATACATCAGCGGCGTGTGGATTTGAAAATCATAGTCCATCGCCAAATTAAGGGTAACGTTCATCGATTTGACAAACACGTCGCGGCAGTCGGGATAGCCGGAGAAGTCGGTTTCGCACACGCCCGCGATGATGTGCCGTATCCCCTGCCCTTTGGCGTAAATCGCGGCATAGAGCAGGAAAAGCGCGTTGCGGCCGTCTACAAAGGTATTCGGAACGCCGTTTTCGGCAGTTTCGATGGCGGCGGTGTCGTCCATCAGGGCATTGTGCGTAATCTGCCGCATCAGGCTCAAGTCGAGTACGGTTTGTTTGACGCCCAAATCCTGCGCAATCCAGCGGGCACGTTCCAGCTCGACGGCATGGCGTTGCCCGTATTGGAAAGTAATGGCTTGGACGTTTTCGCGCCCGTAGGTTTGGATTGCCTGAATCAGGCAGGTGGTCGAATCCTGACCGCCCGAAAAGATGACCAAGGCTTGTTGGTTTGACATATCGAATCCTAGTTTTGGTAACGCGGGAGGTTTGCGAACCGCGAAGTTGGACAGTAAAGATGCGGATTATACAGGCAAACGTGTTCAGACGGCATCTGAACGCCATGCCGTCTGAACACGCGGCTTATGCCGACTTGACGGCGAGTTCCGCCAAGCGTTTGCTTTGTGCGAAGGCGATATTGTTTTCTTCGGCGGTCAGGACGGGAGCCGCTGTCGGGAATATCTTTTTTGACGGCTTCGCAGACGGCGGAGACTTTGGGGACGGTGCGCAATACGGCTTCGCAACCTTCAACGCTGTCGATGCCGCGAGCGATTCGGAGTGCGGGATTGCGGGTGCTGCCGTTTTGGAAATAGTAGAGGACGAGGATTTTGAGGGGGATTTGGGTTCATGGGCGGATTCCGTTAAAATGGTTCGGTCTTCAGACGGCATAACAGTTGTTCCGATGCCGTCTGAAACAGCCGCAGTTCAGGCATTTGTTCCTGACGGCAAAATTGGCTATAACATCGGGCATCAATGCCCAACTTACTGACCGGGCAAGAAATTATGACCTTTTTACAACGTTTGCAAGGTTTGGCAGACAATAAAATCTGTGCGTTTGCATGGTTCGTCGTCCGCCGCTTTGATGAAGAACGCGTACCGCAGGCGGCGGCAAGCATGACGTTTACGACGCTGCTGGCACTCGTCCCCGTGCTGACCGTGATGGTGGCGGTCGCTTCGATTTTCCCCGTGTTCGACCGCTGGTCGGATTCGTTCGTCTCCTTCGTCAACCAAACCATTGTGCCGCAGGGCGCGGACATGGTGTTCGACTATATCAATGCGTTCCGCGAGCAGGCGAACCGGCTGACGGCAATCGGCAGCGTGATGCTGGTCGTTACCTCGCTGATGCTGATTCGGACGATAGACAATACGTTCAACCGCATCTGGCGGGTCAATTCCCAGCGTCCGTGGATGATGCAGTTTCTCGTCTATTGGGCTTTACTGACGTTCGGGCCGCTGTCTTTGGGCGTGGGCATTTCCTTTATGGTCGGCTCGGTACAGGATGCCGCGCTTGCCTCAGGTGCGCCGCAGTGGTCGGGCGCGTTGCGAACGGCGGCGACGCTGACCTTCATGACGCTTTTGCTGTGGGGGCTGTACCGCTTCGTGCCAAACCGCTTCGTTCCCGCGCGGCAGGCGTTTGTCGGGGCTTTGGCAACAGCGTTTTGTCTGGAAACCGCGCGCTCCCTCTTCACTTGGTATATGGGCAATTTCGACGGCTACCGCTCGATTTACGGCGCGTTTGCCGCCGTGCCGTTTTTTCTGTTGTGGCTGAACCTGTTGTGGACGCTGGTCTTGGGCGGCGCGGTGCTGACTTCTTCACTCTCCTACTGGCAGGGAGAAGCGTTCCGCAGGGGCTTCGACTCGCGCGGACGGTTTGACGACGTGTTGAAAATCCTGCTGCTTCTGGATGCGGCGCAAAAAGAAGGCAAAGCCTTGCCTGTTCAGGAGTTCAGACGGCATATCAATATGGGCTACGACGAGTTGGGCGAGCTTTTGGAAAAGCTGGCGCGGCACGGCTACATCTATTCCGGCAGACAGGGTTGGGTGTTGAAAACGGGGGCGGATTCGATTGAGTTGAACGAACTCTTCAAGCTCTTCGTTTACCGTCCGTTGCCTGTGGAAAGGGATCATGTGAACCAAGCTGTCGATGCGGTAATGACACCGTGTTTGCAGACTTTGAACATGACGCTGGCAGAGTTTGACGCTCAGGCGAAAAAACGGCAGTAGTCTTGAGTATTTTTGAAACTGTATTTTTATCCTAAAGACATTTTCCTATCTGCTGATTCCACCGTTTCCTTTCTGTGTGCCGCCATAATTTTTATGATAGACAAGCCATTCAAGTTTGCATTGACTGCTTTTTCATTGGCAATATCCAAATGGCTGGTCGCTGCATCTAAAAATAGGATTTTCGGTTCGCAATATTAAGGCCCGCGCCAATACGATGCGTTGTTTTTGTCCGCCTGACAGTGCGCTGCCCATATCGCCGATCAAGGTTTCATAGCCCATAGGCATGGCGGAGATTTCTTCGTGAATCATAGCAAGGCAGGCGCAATGTTCGATTTTTCCTCTATCCGGTTCCGTATCGAAAAAACAAGGGGCTGTACTAGATTAGCCCTAAATCCCACACCAATCCCGCAGGATTTTAAGCTGTTGAGACGGTGTGCCGAAGTTAAATCGAAATTCGCATTCTTTCAAGAACAGCGGGAAAGATTTACGATCGATTCCGTTGTATTTTCGCAAGACGCGTTTAGTCTAGAGTCTGTATATTACATTTATTTTTAGGGTCTGCTAGCCAATTTCTTGTTCCCTTCATTATTTTATCTTCTGAAAGAAAATTATTTTTTTCCATGCTATTAATATTAATGATATGATTTTTATTTAAAATAATTTTTCCATATAAAATTTCCGGTTTGTAATAGCAAGAGTCTGAAGCAAATCCTTGCCCGTCAATATAAGAAAAATAAATGTTATCATCCTCCTTATAATATTCTAAAACCAATCCGGATATTATTTTATCAAAATTCCCTTCATTTCCATCTTTCATGACTAAAATATAATTAGCAGGCCAACCTTTATCGTAAACATATTCAAACTGATAGTTCCCGAAACTCTCGATATCCGAACTAAAAAAGAAGAAAAGCAAATTAATAGCCAATACAAAAACAAATAAGAACAAAAATAGCAAAATTTTCAACTTAGTTAACAATATTTACCTCTCCTTTAAATTCAATCCTGAAAGGTACCCCTTACCCTGGGCTACCAATTATAGTTTCCATATTTCTAAATATTGTTTTTACATTACTTTTTTCTCCCCCCAAAGGAATGCATTTTAAAATCATGCTTTTCAGGTGCTAATCGATACTTACCATTAACATCTTTAATCACAGATATATTTCCATGTATAGCCCAACGTGAAAAATCTGAGTATTATATACAGTTATACCTTACTGAAACAAAGCTAGCTGTACATATCTGTACCATATTTTTACTAAAAACAAAAAATATTTATAATTATTAAGGATAAGATAAAAACCCCCAACGCCAGATTAATTCTTAATAATTTCAAATAAAAAATATTTGAGATTTTTTATTTTCCAAATAATATATTGAAATATTTAAAGTTAAGGTAGCTTGATTTAATTAGAAAATCAAAAAAACCATTAATTAATTTTTCTTCTTTAAATATTTTATATGATATTATAAAATTAAATAACATTGCGAAAACATATGAAATCATCAAAATACCAAATATATAGTGGGAATGCATTATTATTTAGCTCCTTCTTTTGGCTTTGACAAATTGACAGTCCATTGATATCCAATGCTTGCATTTGCAATTGCTGACGCACCTGCCCCTGTTTTCCCTGTTAGTATCAATGGTTCTTTTCTTGCAAGATGTGCACCTGCACAACCACCTAATACTAAACCACCACCTATTGTAAATCCTTCCTGTTGTATCTCTAATGATAACATTTTCTTCTCGTGCCGCCCTTAATACAGATTGTGGAATTGGATTGACCTGAGCAGGAACTTCTAAAATAAGTTTTCCTGTAAGTTTTCTTCCTCTTAGCGGAGCAGGTGTACTTGGAACATTGGAAATGACAAAGTGAGTACGCAAACCACCTGAAGGCGATGTGTTTGAACCTGAGACCTTTGCAAAAATAGTCTGTTAACGAAATTTGACGCATAAAAATGCGCCAAAAAATTTTCAATTGCCTAAAACCTTCCTAATATTGAGCAAAAAGTAGGAAAAATCAGAAAAGTTTTGCATTTTGAAAATGAGATTGAGCATAAAATTTTAGTAACCTATGTTATTGCAAAGGTCTCAACCTGTTGAAGGCCGCCAACAGGCTAAGTGCGCCCGCGCCGCCTAAAAGGCAGCCCGGATGCCTGATTATCGGGTATCCGGGGAGGATTAAGGGGATATTTGGGTAAAATTAGGAGGTATTTGGTACGAAAACAGCCGAAATCCTGTGTTTGGGTTTCGGATGTCGGGGAAGGGCTTTTTTGCAAAGGTCTCAACTCATGTTATTGCAAAGATCTCATGCCTTGTTTTGCCAGCAGGTTGAGTTCTTCTCCGGCAATCAGCGTGGTAAAGCCTCGCCACAACACAGATCTATGTACTATGGAAGGGCTTCAATTTATAGCTTTCGAAAATCTTTCAGCTTTAAGACGGCCTAAAGTTGTAATCTATAAAACAGGAGCTCAGAGTTTTACGGCTCACTCTCGCTTCGCGTTACCAAATACCAGCTTATCGGTTTTGAACGTATAGTAATCTATCCAATCCTGCAGATATTCATACGGATAAGACAAGTCATACTGTTTCATAAAATCGAAGATGTCTTGATATTCGTCTGCCGGCAGCGGATCGTAAACAGTCAAATCCCTCGGCGCGATTTCGTGGTCTATGCCCAAATCGAAACCGTGCATGGATGCGATTTTGGCGTAGGTAACGATTTGCGGCTGCAGGTAGAAATCGAAATAGGACAATGTTTCTTTGGCAGCCATACGCGCGGTTTTTTTATCAAAAAGCGGCTCTAAGGCGGCCTTCATCGCCTCGGCATCCTGTTCGGCGAAAGCGAGGAAGAAGCGGTAATCGTACAACCGCTTTTGCAGCCATTTGCTAGGGGTGGGATGCGCCAAGACTTTCTCGCTACGTTGTTTCAACCGATCAAGCTGCTTACCCTCCACCATCAGCAGAGTATTGTAAATCATATGACGGTTGAGGTCGTATCGGTTTACGAAGGCTTCTGTATCGTTGGCGATGTTGTCGATATTGCGCACCAAAAACTCGCGCAGCTGCGGGCTGTCGCTCATCAGCATCAGAAACATCGGATCTTGAATGTTGAGCATGTCGCAGGGAAAGAAGAAGGGTTCGGGGTCTTCATCATCTACACTCTGCAAAATACCCAACTTTCCTGCAACATAAGCATATTGCTTGAATTTCTTAAGATCATGTTCAAATAGATAGGCATGGGAAGCCGCAGCTTCAGTGTACATTAAAATGTATTTCATCGCTGCAAGCGGCACGCCTTTTTTTTCATCTACATAATCTATAGATTCGGGGCAACCGCTATTGAAATTAGCAGTATTGCCTATGATTACATTAGTAATATGTTCATACCATTTTTGGGTGGTCATCATATTGTGCCCCATTGTTATCTCCTTATATTGGTTTTAGAAGGAACTTTGACAGAAAGAATAACGGCCTTACCTGTTTGACGATCAACGCCTGCTATTGCCGTTTTTAATTTGCCGTTCTGATTTGCTTTTAAGACAACTGCCTTAGCAGGACTACCATCAGGTAAACTTTTTACAACTTGTTTAATCCATTCACGACTCATCTGCGTATATCCACCCGCACCATTCGGATTCAGCTGTACCGTACCGTTCCTAATCTGCTTACTTTCTACAATCAAAACAACACTACCATCGGCAGCCTGCCATACATGATCAAAACCGTTATTTCCGCCGTATTTGCCGCCCGAAAGCACTCTGAAGCCATTTTGTTTAGCTAAAGAGTCAAATAACTGCTCGGTCATTTTACCTGTCGTGTCCCTTCCTTCGCCAATAGCTTTCAGCAATTGTTTGTCAGTTGCTGCAGTAACCCTTAATTCAGTTTGACCGATTTTGATTTTGGTTTTACTGACATAGCCCTGTGCAGTGGCAACGGTTGCTGCCTTGTCCAAGGCTTTTTTCATGCCTTGTAAATTTTTTGCCGCTTTCGCTACTTTATAGGCCTGTATCGATTCACCGATACCCGGAACCACACCCAGCAAAGCAAACAGGTGATCGGCAGCGGTCTGTGCTTGTACAAAACTCTGTATATCACCGATAATTGGAATAAATCCTGTCTGAAAAAGCTGTTTTTCAGACGGGATTTATTCCAAACATTGGTATTTTATCCCGCCCAGTATTCGCTACCGTCTTCGGGATCTATCCATACGGCGTAGGCAGGAGCCTCGACCGTAAGCCACATTCCAATATCAAATGGGGCATAGCCGGGAAGTGGATTGGGTTCGATTTCATATTCAGGCCATACTTCCCTAAATATTTGTTCCCATTCTTCGGGCGTATGCCCGATAATTTGCCCGTCGCGTTGCAGTTTCAGATGACCTCTGCGCAGCAGCTCTTTGAAAAGAATAAAGAACGCTTCAGTTTTTTCCTCAAAATCGCTGGAAAAGTCTTTGATGGTTGACCACAAACAACTCAAAGGAAGCTCATAGTTGATAGTGAACTCTACATCCTCTTCTAAACGATCTTGATACCGTTTATGAACATCGTGATTATTCAATTTTCTCATTTGAATTTTATTTCCCTATAACCTATTCTTGCTTACTTAATTAGAATCAGCGCAAAGATTTTCAGGGTATCCCCATACTAAAATAAATTTATTAATTTCAGGGTATATATTGATTGATATAGACTCTCCTTTTCTACATAGAAAACCATGTCCATAGCCGTCAAGTGGTAAATAATTATCTTTTTTCAGGTCATTTATGAAATTTAAAAAAGTAGTATTACTATATTCTGAAAAAATAAATTTATATTTTGTATATCCTCCTCGCATGTATTTATCTTTACTCTCTAAGCGAAATTTTTCTTTTTGGGCATATAGCAAGATATTTGATATAGATTTCTTTTCTAATTCAGCATATTGCCTTATTTGATAATAGTCATAAAATGTCCCAATTATTAGTATGACTAACACCCAACTCATTAATTCAAATGTTTTTTTTAGAAAACTAATCATATATTTCATACTAACTCCTATTTTTTTATGTTTGCACTAATAAATTTATCAATATCTTTTATGTTACCTATGTATATTGTTTTTTCTACTCCTGCAGCAACACCACTTCCCAAACCGATTTCCCCAATAATTTTTGAATCTTTAAAAGGAGATTTAGATTTAGATATTGTTGAACTTACCGAAAAGCAGGCTCTTGTCAGACAAAGACTACCACCAACACTCTCACCTACCAAAGTCTGGGAAATCATTTCTGCATAGGCTTTATTTTGATTACTATTTCTGAAATCATTCATAGATGCTTCTTTTAAATAATCATTAGGGGAAACATTTAAAACCCAACCGACAGATACCCCACTTATATTTGATTTTGTTGATTTTACAGTACTCCATATTTTACCTACAGAGAAATATACATTGCCATTTCTAGTGTTAATAATTAATTTTCCATTAACCATACGATTCCCGAATTTATTAGGTAATTTCATTTCTCCTGAAACACTTACAAAGTGTGGCAAGCCCAGTGGTCGATAAGACTCACAAAAGCTTTCTGCTCCTCCTGCACTCATACATAAAGCATAATTTCCACTCAACAAACGATCCTGTATATCATTTAAAGAATTATTCTCTACCGCCACAGCAGCCGCATTCGCCGCCGTACTCACATCCCCCTTACTCAACGCCGCAACCGCCCCTGCTGCCAGCTTCGCCTTAGCAATGATTTTTGCCCTGTCCTTCACATTCAGGCTGCCAGGGTCTCTGCCGTCCAGTAGGGTTTCGCCAAGGATTTCACCGACCGCCGCACCGATCGCACCATCTTGACACTTGCCCTTATTCGCCGCCGCTGCCGCACAGCCCGCTATGGCATGGGCAATCTTATGGGCAATGTAGTGCTGATCCAACTGTTTGATTTTACTTGCTGCCTCTCCATGCGCAGTATTCACCAAAGCCGCAAGGATATTCGCTTCCAGATTGTCTTTCAGGCTGCCGCCGTTGACAGCGGTATTAATCAGTGCGGCACTGCCCGCATTGGCCAGGTTGACGGTCAGGTTGTTGATCCACTGCTTATCGCTGACATTGTTCAGTGCCGAAGCACCGATTTTGTCGGCTACGCCTGCGGTAGCGACGGCAACCATCAGATTTTTCACCGTGCTGCTTCTGCCCAGCTCTTTCAGGGTGTTACCGATATTGCCTTTGTTGTTGATGAACGATACGGAAGCCTGGCTGGCCAAAGAGGCAAATGCTGCATCGGTTGCGGCGGCGGCCGCACCGTTTAATCCCAATACGGCTCCGGTTCCTGCGCCTGAGGTGACCACGGTAACGGCCAGTGCGATAATTGCGGCTCCGGCTCCGGTTAGGCCTTCCTGTTTATAGTCCCATTTGTCGTAAGCGAGCTGTACTTGGTTCCAGTTCACGTCCTTGACCGTCTGAAGCTGTTTCAGATAGGCATATTCGGGCTGTTTGGCCAGCTTTTCGATTTCGGTTTTGAGGTTGCCTTTGGGGATGTCGGCGATATAGCCGCCGGGAGCGGTCAGCTTAGGCAGTGCCGGCCCTTCAAAGCTCGGTAGCTTCAGCGTTTCAACCGTGCTGCCGCTTCCGGCCTGCTTTTGCCATACGGTCGAGTTGGATTCCAGCTTTTCTTCGGTTTGGATGCGGTTAACGATGCCTTTTAGGATAATTTTCGCATCGGCTCGGGCTTTTTCACCCACCCCTGCCTGTATGTCGGCTCCGGAAAGGGTGGTTTTGAATTCGGTGCCTTCGAGTACGGTATCCCAGCCGGAACGGGTTTTGGCTGTTTGGGCGATAACGCGTACGGGCAGTTTGGTTTCGTTCAGCTCGTTTTTGCTGTAATTGCTTTTACCCACTTTGATGCCGATGAAACGGGTACTTTTCTGAACATTCAATTGGTGTTGGTGAATGCCTTCGGCTGCCAGCAGTTGCATTGAGGCCGTCTGAAAAACGGATATTCAGACGGCCTATTGCTACTTTAAATAATATTTGGGTTTAAAATATCATCGTATTTCCCAAATTCGGGGAACAGAAAATCAATTATTTAAATTTTTCATCCTCATAATATGGGTGATCAAAAAGCTCTCCTTCCCACATATTTATTTCTTCTATGCCTTTATCTTTCATAAACTCATGATAATCATAAAAATCTTTTCCATATTGTCCGTAAAAAATTTTCATATCCCCAAGCCACATAGCATAACATTCATCGCATAAAATGACCTCCCCAGAGAAATATTTAGGCTTTGCATGATAAAGGTAGCCTTGCTCACATCTTGGGCAAATTTTAATTTCTTTATCCATAAGAGATTCCTTTCTTAATTATTTCTGAGGATATGCAGAAATGATTTTATTTGTTCCTTTTTGCACAACAATCCGCACTTTTGTTTCTCCTTTTGTTCCAATAGGTTTCTTCATATCTACAAGATATACGGATGAATCATTTGGCAAAGGATTTCCTTTCATTCTCCAAGCTTCATCAACCAAAGGCAAAACTTCTTTACGGGACACATTAAAAACAGAATGAACAGGTTTGTTTGGATTTGGAATTGTATGGGCTAAAACATGTTTAATCCTATTACCATGCTTAGCATCTAACCCATAATCTAACCCCGCCGGTGTTGTCCAAACCTTATTAACCTTATCATAAGTAAGCTTGATTCCGGTCTGCTTCTGAATTTCCTGTATGGCTTTAGCCGTATCAACTGCTTCGTCTCCCGCCTTCAGAACATAAGCCCCGCCTCGGCTGATTTTAGTCGCACCTGCCGGAACAAAGGGAACGGCAGCTGCGGCGGCATCCACACCAAAATCAATCGCCGCTTCTCGAGCCATCTGCTTATCGCCAATAGATTTGGCGTAAATCCATTTACCGCCGTCCCATACGAGGTTGCCAATATCCCAAATAATATCTAATGCATTATTTTTAACAGCTGTTTCGGAAGCATTTGCCGCCACATCAACATTGCCTCCTGTAACACCTACAGTCGCTCCGGCTACCAATTTTGCATACGCAGTAATATTCGCTTTAGCTTTTTCAATTTCAGAAGCAGTCATACCGCTGAAATCGGTATTCTTAACCAAAGCCTCCCCGACAATCTCCCCCACGACCGCACCAATCGCGCCGTCCTGACACTTGCCCTTATTCGCCGCCGCTGCCGCACAGCCCGCTATGGCATGGGCAATCTTGTGGGTGGTATATCGCTGCCAGCCCTCTCTGTTGATAATCTTGCGTATGATTACGCCGTTTGATGGCTAATCGTACCTACGCAGGCTTAAAATTTCCATCAATCCATATCATTTGAGTTTTCATCTTCATAATATGGATGATCAAACAAATCTCCTTCCCAAATACATTCACTCGTTATACCTTGGGATTCCATGAAAGGAACATAAGAATAAAAATCTTTTTCATATTCTCCATAAAATATATTCATACCTTTGAGCCATACTGCATCGCATTCATCACACAGAATAATTTCATCATGAAGATATTTAGGTTTCGAATGGTAGAGATAGCCTTGTTGACAAGCAGGACACATTTTCATTCTCTTATTCATGATTACTCCATATAATCGATTTATTTTTGTGGGTAAGCAGTAGTGATTTGATTGCTGCCTTTAGTCTGTACAACAATACGTATATAGCAACCTGATAATTTCCTGGTTTTTATCAGCTTTATCCTCAGATTCCAAACCCAATAATAAAAGCCGTCTGAAATTTTTTCAGACGGCCTTAAAACTCAATTAAATAATGTCCGGATTTAACACCAAATCATATTCGCCAAACTTTGGAAATAGAATTACCTTATCTTTTTGGGAATATAATTCTGTTTTTTCATATCGCTCATTATTAATAAAATCCTCTTTCAAAACATAGCAATCATCCGTATTTTCATTGAAGAAATAAGTATATCCTTCTGCTAAGTCATGAGATTCCAAAGTTATATAATCTCTCCATACAGCCATAGAAAGAAAATAATAATTCGAATTGGAATATTTTTGAAATTGATGGGTTAAATAATCCCTTCCAAATTTATCGAAAAAATGTACCGAAAAAAAACCTACTTCCTCTCGCAAGGTAATTACATATTCAGGTTGTGTCGCCGAACCTATTACGGCAGTATATAACTCCCCTTTAAGATGTTTTTCCTCAGCTTGTTTCTCAGAAAAAGGCTTATGAAGTTTCTTATAACCATAAGACCACTGCTCACAATAAAAAATATCTTTCTTCATTTGTAAATCCTTCCTGTTGTATCTCTAATGATAACATTTTCTTCTTGTGCCGCCCTTAATACAGATTGTGGAATTGGATTGACCTGAGCAGGAACTTCTAAAATAAGTTTTCCTTCAAGCTTTCTTCCTCTTATCGTAGTAGGTGTACTTGGAACATTGGAAATGACAGCACCAGGGCTATATTTTCTAACAGCCTCCTTGATATAACCAATCCCCGTACTTTCTTGGATTTGAGAAAATTGGGTAAATTTTCTTGAAATAATTTCCTCTGTCGCAGGATTATACGAATCTACCCTAAAATACCCCGTCGCCGATTTAGGATTGGCTACATAAAGCTCATTATAAGGGTATTTTGATGACATGATACGGTTAAATTCATTGCCGTTGTTTATCCTGATTCTATAAATTGGGTCAACAGCAAAGCCTCTGGATTCCCTTAATTGATTATAATATTGCCTGTATGTTTGTACATCATGTCTTGTCCACGGCTCTCTAGGATTCCTCATAATAGCAATCCCGTTAAATTTCGGATCCAGCCTTCGGATTTGATTGGTAATGGCCTGGATTTCAAGAATGGCATATTCATGTTCCAATTCTTGTCGCGAAGTCCAACGTATATTTACCCTCCTGCGAGCTAAAAGACTATTATTCTCCACTGCCACAGTAGCCGCATTCGCCGCCGTATTCACATCCCCTTTAACCAATGCCACTGCGCTGCCTGCGATAATCTGCGAGTAGGCTATGACTTTTTGGCGTTCTTGGGGTGACAGTTTGCCTACATCGCGTCCGTCCAACAGGGTTTCTCCCACCATCTCGCCGACTGCCGCGCCGATTGCGCCGTCCCGACATTTGCCTTTATTTGCTACCGCCGATGCACAGCCTGCTACGGCATGGGCTATCTTGTGGGCAATGTAGTCTTCGCTGAGATTAAATTTGATTTTGCTCGCTACTTCTCCGTGTACGGTACTGACTATCGCACCCAGTGCGGCATCGCCCAAGTTGTCTTTCAGGCTGCCGCCGTTGATGGCGGTATGGACACTTGCGGCAGCGGTGCTGTTGATCAGGTTAGCGGTCAGTTTGCCTGCTGCGGGACTGTGAAAATGTTTGCTGACGGCTTCGGCTGCTTGGGTGTTCAGCCCGCTTATGCCCTGCAGTACGCCTGCGGTTACGGCGGCGGTGGCGGCCTGTCTGACGGTGCTGCTTTTGCCCAGTTCTTTCAGGGTATGGTTTATGTCTCCTTTGTTGTTGATGAGGGAAACTGCGGCTTGGCTGGCGAGACTGGCCAGTGCGGCTTTGCCTGCGGCTGTGGTGATAGCTGCAGCTGATGTGCCTGCTGCTACTCCGGTTGTGGCTGCCGTTCCTGCTGCTACTCCAGTTCCGGCTGCCGTTCCTGCTGCGGCTCCTCCCGCTCCTGCGCCTGCCGCGCCCGCCGTTCCGGCGGCTGCCGGGGCGGACAGTGCGCCGTAGGTCAATACGGTTACGACGATAACGACGACAGCTGCTGCTGCGGGTGTCATGCCCTCCTGTTTGTAGTCCCATTTATCGTAAGCAAGCTGCACCTGATTCCAGTTGATGTTTTTCGCAACTTGAAGTTGTTTCAAATAAGCATACTCGGGCTGCTTGGTGAGGGTTTCGATTTGGGTTTTCAGATTGCCTTTCGGAATATCGACAATGTAACCGCCGGGTGCGGACAGTACGGGCGCAACGGGACCGGTGAAACTCGGCAATTGCAAGGTTTCGATGTTACTGCCCCGTCCTGCCTGTTTTTGCCATAGAGTAGATTTGCTGCTGCTCACGGTTTCTGTGTGGATGCTGCTTTTGATCCCTTCGAGGATAATCTTGGCATCGGCCCGTGCCTGCTCGCCTACGCCTGCGCGTATGGTTGCGCCACCCAGTGTGGTTTCAAACTGTGTGCCTTGCAGTTTGGTATCCCAACCTGATTGCAGATTGGCAGATTCTGCAACTACCCTTGAGGGCAGCGCGGTTTTCATGACTTGGGTGGTGGTGTCGTGTGCTTTGCTGTAGCTGATGCCGAGAAATCTGCGCCTTTTTTGGCTGTCAAGTTTGTCGTAGTTGAGCTCTTCTACGGCATAGAGTGTCAATTTCCGCCCGGCTTCGATGTTAATGCTGCCTTTGGGGGCATCGAATGCGGTGGCGTAGGCGTCGATGCTGCCACCAGATTTGATGTCGATGCCTTGGGATGCGCTGAGGGTTACTGCGTCGGGCTTGGCGTTTTTGTGTTCTTTGACTTCGGTAATGTGTTTGCGGTTGTACCATTTGCCAGTTTTGTAGCTGCGGCGTTCAAAGGTATAGAGTTCGCTCTGTCTCGCATAGTAATATTGGTCACCGTAAGATTGAATTTTGATTTTGCCGTTTTCCGAACTGATATCCGTGGTGCTGAGCAGGATGCGACTGTTCTCATTGGCATACGGTGCGCTAATGCTCACACCGGTTTTACCCGAAAGTTCTGCAGCAAGCGTAGGGGGTGTCTTCAGCACGCACGCGTCTGGGCAGTATATAGGGAATCTGAATATTTACTTGCATAACAAATGCCGTCTGAAAAATTGTGAGCTTTTCAGACGGCATTGAGCCGTAAATCATGGAACGCGTGCGTGCTGAAGCACACACCTTACGCATGGATTTTAGGTTTCATGCAGGCTACAGTTTGTTTGAGAATATGTTTTTTGTATTTCTTTACACTTTTTTTGATATTCAGGGTGAGCTATTAAGAAATCAGATATTGCAATATTAAAGTAATGATATGCTAAATTAATAGGTATAATTAATTCTTCAGGATTGAAATCATCTCCAACTGAAAAATAAATAGAAGGAGCTTTATCAATATACTCAAATCCATTTACCTCTTCATAATCTCCAATCCATCTGGTAGCATCTATTTTTTCATATTGAGCACCTATTACTCCAAAATGTCCGGTAGTTGTAATATTTTTAAAACACTCTAAAAGCGTATCTTTAGTTTCAAATTGGTAAATTGTTTCAAAAAAAATCGAAATAACAAAATGGTTGTTATTTATAGATTTTTTATTTAAGTTTAGAAAAATATTATTTTTCATAATTTTTCCTTTAAATTATTCTGGGTGAATGTTTGTAATTCTTCCTGTATTTACATCAAAATATGATCTAAATTTGATTCCGTCAAAGGTTTCTGAGAATTGAATGACATTTTTTCTTTCCGATATTGATTTAGTTCTTTCATTTTGAGCAATTTTAGAGGCTTTTGAATATCCTTGTGAAGCAGCATTTTGAGCCATTTGAAGTATTTTATCATCAGAAAATTTTTTAGGATTATAAACAGTTTTTATACTTGAAATTTCCTTAAATCCACCATCAGGTTTACCTGTCCTGTCTAGTGTAGGAATCTCATATTTAATTCGGGTAATGCCTTCAATATCAGTTTGGGTTTCAGATTTTACGCGTCCTCCTCGTGAATTTAGTTCTGCCATAAAATTGGTGCGGTTATGGGCTCCTTTAATGCCCTGTTTTTGACTAAAACCATCAGCATTTGCCAGATGTCTTTTTAGGTTTGTATCGAAACTGATGCCTTCCGGGTATTTGACATTAGTAATAGGTGTATTTTGTTTTACAAACCCTCTTGGTATTGGAATGAATCTAGGATTAACTCCTGAAATAAGTGTATAACCTTGGTCGGACATCCATTCGGATAAAGGCTTTGTATTGCCCGATTGAAGCCAAGATTTAGCAGCAGTATTCAAATGATAAGACTGTAAAGCCAAATCTGCTTGGGTGTAAGATTTGCTGAATAATTTATACCATTCATCATCTTTACCAATTAGACCTGCTTCCCAAGATGAATGAAGGCTTCTACTATCGATCAAATGTTGTTTTCTGATTGTTCTACATTCAGTACTACGGGATATATCCGTACATATTGCAATCGAAGCAGCAAGTCTTTTATCAGCAACATTTTGATACTTTTTTACAGTATTTTTTCTGCACAGTTGAGGATTATTCTGTTTGGCGCATGCAGTCATTTCGTTATCAAATTCTCTACCCTCTTTGTCGCTAAGCTGATTATTTTTCACCGCTACCTCAGCCGCATTCGCCGCCGCATTTACATCGCCGCCGACCACACCGCTTACCGTACCGGCAACCAGTTTGCTGTATGCCAAAATCTGTTCGCGTTCTTTAGCTGTCAAAGTGTCAGGATTTTTGCCGTTTGTCAAAGCCTCCCCGACTATCTCGCCCACAGCCGCACCTATCGCACCATCCTGACACTTGCCCTTATTCGCCGCCGC
>PVMJ01000255.1_pt1 | contig 145965 bp, 121 predicted proteins | sample 1853361 | NCBI WGS metagenome assembly PVMJ01 (sample SAMN08533506, study PRJNA380276) | Synthetic metagenome, whole genome shotgun sequencing project. | isolation source: mock microbial community containing genomic DNA from 20 ATCC strains | collected 2017 | reverse complement strand
GTTTTAACAATTATTCTTATGCTGAACTTATCAGTCAAGAGCCAGATCATGAAGATCGGCAAGCACAAAGGCAAGACCATGTACTATGCCCAAGTGGACAAACCCCGAGTAATCGAGTACGAGGACGTCATCAAAGACATTGCAGAGATGTCCTCCCTGACCACAGGCGATGTGCGCAACGCCATCGACCGACTCGCCTACTACCTCCAGCGCGAACTCACCGAGGGCAATACCGTCAAGCTCGGACAGATCGGCACCTTCCGCGTGGCCGTTCCCTCCAAGTACGTGGAGACGGAGAAAGAGGTCAATGCCTCCATCCTCAAAAAGGCCAAAATTCAGTTCTACATCAATCGCACCCTCTCGGCCGTAGCCGAGAACATCCGCTTCGCCGTCTACCGCAACGGTCAGAAAGTAGATACCACCACCTCTCCCTCCACTCCGAGCGAAGGCGGCGGCGAGCAACCCGGCGGAAGCGGAGGCCTATAAAAAGAAAAAAGAAGAATCTCATTAAGGTAATTAAAAATCAATATCAAAAAAATCAGGAATTATGAAAAATATAATATTGTCAATAATGTTGATACTTTCAATCTGTGGAGTATCAGCACAATCTTTCGACAACTTTATGGAACAAAGAGGAGGAGAAGTTATTGCAAGAATGGCTCACCCGATGAATACATACGAAAGTTGCTCATATCAAACCAGAGGTAATAGTATCCTTATCAAAATTGAGTATAAGAAATGTACCACAGAACTGAAGTTCTATGCTATTGGTGACATATTCTATAACCTTGAGGTGCTTAGTGACACCGATTTTTATCCCCCTTTCAGAGCGGTACAGAATATAAAGAGTATCTTGTACACAATGATGGAAAATGAATTTCCGGAAACCATTGTGGCGATTGAAGATAAAATTGGGACTAAAATAAGAGAAATGGATGGAAAGCAATTGGCATGTATGGCCTTTACATTAGCGTGGCTGAATTACAAATACTAAAAATACACCTGTTTTTATTATGTGGAATTCAATTTTGAGTATGTTAGGAGCAGAGATAATAATATATCTTCTTTTCTGCGGTGCTTTTGTGTCACAACTAGCAAAACTATCTATTGAGACTTTTGAGAAATTCATGGAGAAAGACCTGAAAGAACCTCTAAAGCATCCAACTGATGCTAAAGTTTTTCGGGAATATCGGGAAAGCGAGATTCTCTGGGGAAGAAAGTCAAAGTTCAGTTTCTTTTATTTATGCTTTATGCCTTTTGTTGCAATATTCATTCTCATTGTCATTATATTAGAAATAAAAGATCCAAGCGAATCGTTTACCTCTATTGTTATACCCCTTAATATAATAGCTATAATAATTTCGCGTATGATAATAAGGAAAAACAAAAAGTTTTTGAAGCAAGTTCTAGATATTTTAGGGACTTATCCTAATAGAGAAAAAACTGATTCATGATCTTTTGGGATGCTATGAATCTTTTCTGAACTATTATTAGATTAAATTGCTATAACGAAAAAGGGCTGTGCCAAGGGAAGGAATCCCATAAGGTACAGCCCTTTTGCTATCATGATAGAACCAGGTATCCGAAAACATAGAGCCTTCGATCGATTCGGACACCAAATCATATTCAAAAGTCGAGCAAGCGATAATGTGAGCGGGTGTGGCTCATGCTCTCCGGCAGTTCGTAATGCCACCACTCCCTGCGATAGGGTACCAGCCCGACCGACTTCATTATGCGACGTAGCAACCGGCGGTTCCGGACAGCTTCTCGGCTGATCAGGCCGTCTGCGGCCAAGCGTTCTTCCTGACCCACATGTGCCGCTCGGCCAAAGTGATCGACAGGAGTGCCCATATCCAACGGTTTTCCATCACGATCCACGATGGTAAGATCTACAGCGACTCCGTAGTTATGCTTCCCTCCTCTGTTTCCGTTGGCTACATAGACAGCCTTGGAAGTTCCCTTCACGAGGGTGTACATACGCCTCTGTATGCTGATGGGACGGGATGCGTCGTAGATGAGTAGAGAATAGTCCGGATATTCTTTGCGTAGCAGTCGCTGCGCTTGACGGATGCATTCGGCAAAGCCCTTTTCGAAATAGGCTTTATCGAAGTCGCCGTACATATCTTCGCCCACGAAGTTGTCCGTCGTAGAATAAATGAGGGCGAGACGAATCGTAGTGTCGAGACGGTGAATATCGACGTAGCCTCGTATGCGGAAATCTTCTTCGGAGAAAGTCTGCGCACAGAGCATCGTATTCAATGCCATCGCAACTGCAATACCGACAAAGAGACGATACATCGAACCGGACGAAAGAGAGGGAAAAAACGTCTTACCGCTGTTTCAGGATGGAGTTCAACACGCGACAGGTGCAAATCAGCTTGCCACTCTTGGTCGAATAGATATTGATACTCCATACGTGTGTGCTGCGTCCCTGGTGCATAATGGAGGCTTCGCCCCGAAGCACATCGCCTTCAAGAGCCGAAGAGACGTGGTTGCCACTCACCTGCAATCCCACCTGTATCTCTCCCGGATTGCAGAGTGCCACGGAACCGAATCCGGCAAGGGTCTCTGCAAAAGCCAAGCTGGCTCCTCCATGCAAAATACCCATAGGCTGACGAGTGCGAATATCCACCGGCATCGTTGCCTCGACATAGCCACGCGCGATCTTGGTGCAGCGAATACCAAGGCTCTCCATGAGCGTACCCGGCACAATGCTATTGACATCTTCTACGGAGAAAGGAACGGCTTCATATTCGTGTCGGATATACTTGTCCACCAAGTGGGCGACGCCATTCTCCTCGTTGCTCGTCGTAATATAGTCGGCACAAGCTTTGACCGCCTCCCGAGCGTTCGCCACGGCCACACCCAAGCCGGCCAGTTGGATCATCTCCACATCGCAGTAGCTGTCTCCGACCGAAACAAGTTCGTCGCGCGACAAATCCAACTTGTCCAAGAGGTCGGATATGGCTTTTATCTTCTGCACCTCGGACGGAAGGCACTCAAGCAGCGTTTCCGAAGAGCGGAATATATTCAATTTGTCTCCATAGTCGCGCCGCATCACGACCTCCAGCTCTGCGATTTTCTCTGCCTCACCGACAAAAGAACACTTGATCACCTCCGAAGAACGAGGATGTTTGGATACAAGCGGCTGGCCACAAATATCCGATTCTTTCACTGCAAGGGGATCATGGGGATCGGTGGAGAATATGGAATCCTTGCCGAATGCCAACAAGGTAACACCTTCGGCCCGGGCACGAGCCTCCAACACATCGACAAAAGAGGTAGCCATCCGGTGCGAAGCGATGACTTTGCCCGAGCGACAGTTTACGATCTGTCCTCCGTGATAAGGGATGAGATAGCCGCTATATTCCCTAAGATTCAACTCCTCTGCGAGTGGCTTCAGTGCCGCCACAGTACGACCGGAAGTGAGTACGACACGGATCCCCAGCTCTTTCTGGATATAGAGGAGTGCATTGCGGTTCTCTTCCGTCAGCTCATACTTGTTATTGAGCAGGGTGTTGAATACATCTATGACTATGATTTTATACTTCATTGCAGTAAAATTTATAAAAGAGAATTAGAAAGTCCAGCTAAAACCGGCGAAACAATGGAACGGCTGCATCGGATAATAACCGATAAGCTCTGTCGTTTCCGCCAGCATATTATCGATTTTGAGATAGAGGCTCAAGTTCTTTTTCAGCTTGTATGAAACATCCGCACTAAGAAGATGTACATTACCGATACCCAAGGCTTCCGAGCCAGCCGAGCCGAAAGAATACCGATACCGTCCGTTCAGCTGTGTATATCGGAGTCTGACATCCAATGGGGCAATGGGATGAACACCTACTTCTGCCTTCAATATAAGATCGGGCTGCATGGAGGCGACAAGCCCTCCATCCAAATTCCACTTGCCATAGGATGCGTCTACCAGAAAGCGGAGCATATCGCGATAAGAGTATTCCAGCTTACCACCTGCGCGCCAGCGGCTGCCGTCGGCATATAACGGCAAGAAACTCACATTATACTGATACAAGTCGGATGGATTATATAAGGGTAGAGTCGGAGTATAGAAAGGCACACCTGTCAGCTTGGAGAAGTCGCCATAAACCTCCATACGTACCACATCGGCTATATTCCCCTTCACCCCTAATTGGGCGGTCAAAGCATTGCGCGAAGGGAGTACAATCGTATTGGGCATCAGGTAGGGCATCTCCTCCTGCATAACATCGGCGAGACCATTTCGAATCACACCGCCGAAGGCTTTCGCATACACACGCCATGAAGGGAAGATACTAAGCGAAGCATCCAGTTTAGGCCAGAAAAACAACCTCCCTTTGGTTCCGAAATGGGAAGAAATCCCTACTCCGGCCTGTATGTTCCATTGCATATTGTCCGAGTCTCCGACAAATCCGATTGTGGGCGCGCCCTCCACATAATACAGGTTGCGGTCGGTTTCGGACAGAACGCCCGTTTGAATCATTTCGCTGTTTTTGGCAAAAAACAATCCTCCCGTACGAACTTCGACACCGAGCTTAATATCATCGGACAACTCATTACTCATCGTCACGTTCAGTTCAGGCGTATGTTCTGTGAGAGCCTTCATCGGATCGGTACCCAGATAGGGAATAGAACGGAAGAAACGATAGTCGATCCTGGCATCGATCACATCATTTTTTGCACCCAAGTATACACGGACGTTGTGGGTCCCGTTGTCCATCTGAGGAGTAACAGGTGTCGATAGCTGAGGGATGCTGCCCACATTGGTGGTAGCTCCCCGTCCGTAGTGATTGAAATAATGGTTCGAATAATACAAGCCGGTAGCAAGCACAAAGGAAGGCCTGCGCTGCTCGTAGTCCACTCCTGCCATCATTCGTCTATCCTTTCTGTCGCCGTCGAAGTCACCGGTATTGAAAGCCGATTTCATCCCACGATAGGAGAGGAAAAGATTCAGTCTCTCCTGCTCTGCATCTATCAGACGATAGCCGGCATCCATTCGCTGGTTTAGCGTATGACCGATACCGATATTCAGGTACCCCCGGTGCTTCATATGACCTTCCGTTGGCAGGATATTCGGAAGATTGTTCCTGCCTGAAGAGGAAACTTCAGGGACAAATCCGAATGTACGCTTATTATATTCCGGACGGAAAGGTTTTAATCGAGGTTCGATGGCCTTGTATGCAGCCGGAAGCGGATCCGCATGCTCCATCTCCACAGTCTGGTCATTAACGATAGTAAGCTCCCTGCGCAGCGTGTCGGGGCGTTTGGTTTCTGTATTTCGTGGGGTTTGACCGCAAACGGATGATACAGAGAGAACCATTATGACGGCCGTATATAATTGATATTTCATGATGCTGTTCATTATTTCCAACTCAGAGTGATGAATCGTACAGAAGATTATTCAAGCCGTTGGGCTATCTGTTCGTGAATGTCATCCTCATGATTGGGATAGTTCTTTTCCAAGCTTTCCAAATACTGCCTTGCCGTAAACGTATCCCCTTCTTTCTTATAAATATCGGACAAGAGGATGAAACCTCGTGCCAACCAATACTGCTGAGGAGTACTCTTGGCAATAAATTTTTCGAGGATAAACTTCGCCTTGGACAAACGCTTGGCTTCCATTTCCAGCTGTGCCTGCATCACGACGGCTTCGGCACCTGTGGCCGTTGAGAAATCCTCGGCAAGGAGTTCATAGTCGGCAATCGCTTCCCGATTCATCTTCAGAGCCTGATAACTTTTGGCACGATAGAGACGAAGAGTATGAGGCAGAGCTGCCTGATTCTTCAATCCGGCAATGACGTCGATCACCCTCCGGTAATCCTTATCGGCATAGGCAGACTCGGTTACTCCCTGCACCGCCTGATCGCGGACAGCTTCGGCACCATCCGTATCGAGTACGGATTGGAATGATTGCAGCGCAGCCTTGTACTCTTTGCGTTCGTATTGCATACGACCGAGACGCAGGCGAGCATCGATCTTATAGTCTTCGGGCAAACCGGGGCTGTTCACCAACCGTGAATAGCGATTGTAAGCCGCATCGGCATTGCCGGCCTGATAATCGAGATCGGCCAAGTACAATTCCGCTTTGTGCCGATCGCTTCCCTGTGGATAGCGCTCCAGATAAGCCTCCAAATCTCGACGAGCATCGGGCTGGCGACGGCGATACTTGCGCTCGGCCGAAAGGAAACCGAGCTGTTCCGTCTCGGATGGAGCAATGGACACCTTATCTTTCAGACCACGCACATAGGCAGAATACTCATCTATCCGATCCTCTTCCAAATAGATAGAACGGAGATCCGAGAGGGCTACAGTCGTCTCTTCGCTACGAGGGTAGCGGTCAATGATCCGTTGGTATGTGCGAATAGCCTCTTTCGTTCGACCCGTATTATAATAGAGCAGACCCAACTGCAAGGACGACTGTCGGGCTTCACGGCTGTCGGGGCTTCTTTTGACAACTGCATTGAAAGCTTCTTCTGCCACGTTATGCTTACCGCTAAGCACTGCACCACACCCCTTTTCATAGAGAGCAGCTGTCAGATGGCGGCTATCGGGGAATTCCCGAATGAGCTTGTCCAACGTTTGGATCTGATCGGCATACTGTTTGGCCAGTCCCTCCAACCGTGCACGACGCAAAAGGGCATAATCACCTCCGGAAGGATAGACGCGGTAAGCCATGGAATAGGCTTCGCGTGCACCGTGGAAGTCGCGCTTCATATACCTACAGTCTCCGATACGGGCATAGGCATCAGCCGAGAGATTCGGGGCAATACCGGATCGGGATACATACTCTTTGAAGGCCTCCAAAGCCATATCGTAACGTTCGGCATTGAATAGAGAATAGCCCAGACGATAATATCCTAAAGGAAGATTCGCCGCATCACGATCACCGGCGGCCGAGATATAGGCTCTGTAATCCGCAGCTGCAGCCGGAAAGTCACCGGCTCTATACCGCAGATTGCCTCGAAGGAAATATGCTTCAGGGAAATATTCCCCTTTGTTTCCCATAGATATACTGCTCGACACAAAAGAAAGCGCTTCACTGTCATAGCCCGCTGCTTCCTTTTGTTCTGCCATACGGTTCAGCACAAACTGTTTGGCGGCCAGAATGGAAGCCGTCGGCTGTGCAATCTTTTGGATCGATCTAAGGGAAGAATTGTAATCCTTGCCGGTGAAATATGATTCGACAAGAATAGCAGCCATCTGTTCGCGGTGGGAAGATCGGGGAAACTCATTGAGGAAGTTCTCCGCAATGCGTACGGACTGACCGAAGCTCGACTGTCCCGTACTACGCATGAGCATAGCCATATTGTACATTCCGACCTCCCGTACCGGCCGATTGACGTCCTGAGTCGCAGCTTTCTCGAAAGCCATAAGGGCCTCGCTCGTCATCCCCTCGGCCAGCTGTGCCTGTCCGAGATAGAGAGCCGACTCTGCACCGAGAGAACCGGCGTCAGTGGTAGCAGCGGCAAGTGGCCGAAGTGCTTCTTTCATCAGACCTTGCTTATAGTAAGTGACACCAAGTGCATAAGCATCGGCAGGCGCGATACGATCCCCTACCTTTTCGCTGTAGTCGGAAAGATAGTCGATGGTTTTGTTCGAATCGCCCAAACGGTAGTAAGCATTGCCTGCCACACGCAGGAGTTGAGGTCGCTGTCTCATGGACGAATTGCGCGACAAGAGTCTGTCGGCTATTTCGGCCGCTTCGCGGTAGTCGCCTCGCAGCAGTTGGATTTCCGCGATATAAGCATCGGCTTCATCCGCAAATTGCGGGTGATTCTTCAGTCGCGAAAGAGTCTGTTCGGCTTCGTCGATTCGGCCATCCTCTATTTGGATAGCAGCAAGGAGGAGACGAGCACGTCCGCCCAGCTCACCTCTGCTCTTGGAAGCCTTCAGCAGCATCTGCTCGGCCAAAGCATTGCTCTCGCTCAACTGCATACGCACGTATGCATAATAAAGCAGGTATGCAGCCAAGTCTTCATCGTTGAGCGTGCGATCGTCGATGTCGGAGAAAATGGTATTGGCACGCAAATACTGTTCATGCCGGATCATCAGCTCCCCTGTGAGGAGTCGCACACAGGATTTGTCGATCGATTCGGGGAAATTGTCCAAGAAATTGTCTGCCGCGCCGAGGACGTAATCGTGATCCGCTCCCAACAGATAGTCCGCGATGATACTATAATAATCCGCCTCCAAAGTGTGCTCTTGCCCTCCGTGCAAGCGATAGAGACGGAATTGGTCTAAGGCTCCCACATAATTTTGGCGGATAAACATCGCTCTCCCTTCGAGGAAAAACTCTTCGGCGGGCTCTGCCGCTTTATTTTGGGCTTGTGCCGTGAAAGTCATTGCTCCACCCAGCACAAGAGCCGATAATATCAGTTTTTTCATTGATCAGTCTGTTTCCTTATTTGTCTTCAGAGAAGCAGGTCGTAATGCCCTATTAACTAACTCTGAGCCATTGCCTTTTATTTTATACCTCCTTGACAAGGCCTGTGATAAACGCATAGCCGTCAGCTTTTTTCCTGCCGGTGGCAAGGATTCTCGCCATACCTTATCCGCTTATAACATTACACGATATTGATAGTAAATATACGCTATTCTGTCTGAAACCATGTACTCCACTACTAAAGACTTGCAAGGGGCTGTCAATGTCGTTCGGCCGACTTGACCCCATGCGTAGCACGGATCTTGCGAAGGAGGATGGATAGTGTCGAGGTATCGGGTACTTCGACCGTGAACACCCCTTCGAAGAGATTGTCCTTCGAATTGATCGAATAGGCTCGGAGCGATACGCCCGGTTCTTTATTGATGACCGAAGTTATGTTCGTCACGATGGCCAGATTGTCCTGTCCTATGACATGAAGTGTAGCCTCGTATCCGGTCGATCCCTTACCGCTCCAGCGAGCTTCGATGATGCGATAACCGTATCGGCTGAACATATCCGGCGCATTTGGGCAGTCCGTGCGGTGTATCTTGATACCGCTATTGCTCACGAATCCGAATACGGAATCCCCGTAAATAGGATTGCAGCATTTGCCAAAGCTGTATTCCACCCCCGTCATATTGTTGTCGATAACCAATACGTCGCTTTTTCCCCCTTTGACGGTTTCTTCCTCTTTGGGCGGATGCGCCACAAAGGTATCGGCACTGCGACGAGCTGCACCCGAACCGGCATCGCGTCTCTGCTCTTCCTCCAATTCATGAGAGTATAGCTCCAGTACCTCCTGCACATCGAGTCTGTCGGCCGCTATCTCCATATAGAAATCCGTCAGATGCTTGAACCCCTTGCGTCGTACCACGCGCGTGAATACGGCTTCTTCAAACGGCAATTTACGGTTCTTCAGACGGCGGTTCAGCAGCTCTTTGACCACGCCGATACTGCTTTCCATCTGCAAGCGAAGCTGCTGCTTGATCTTATTGCGTGCTTTGGAACTGACCACATAGGAAAGCCAATCCTTCTTCGGGGTCTGCTGAGCAGAGGTAATGATCGAAACGGAGTCGCCATTTTCGAGCTTATGTTTGAGCGGCACATTCTTTCCATTGACATTAGCTCCGACGGCCTGACAGCCGATGCGCGAATGGATGGCAAAAGCAAAGTCCAGCACACTGGCTCCCTGAGGCAACTTGATCAGTTCTCCCGTAGGAGTGAAAGCATAGATCTCATCGGTGAAGAGGTTCATCTTGAAGTTTTTCACCGTCTCCGCCGAATCGTCCGAGGAGTGATCGCGTGCCTCAAGCGTCTCGCGTACGGAAGTGAGGAACTCATCCAATCCGCTCTCGCTCTTGATACCTTTGTACTTCCAGTGAGCAGCCAATCCTCTTTCGGCCACCTCGTCCATGCGACGGGAGCGAATCTGCACCTCCACCCACCGATTCTGCGGTCCCATCACCGTAACGTGGAGCGACTCATAACCGTTGCTTTTGGGGATGGAGATCCAGTCCTTCATTCGCTGTGGATTGGGCTGATACATGTCCGTGATGATGGAATAGACATGCCAGCAGGCAGCTTTCTCATCTTTCACGGGCACATCCAATATGATTCGTATGGCAAAAAGATCGTATATGGATTCGAACTCGATACCCTGCTGACGAAGCTTGTTGCGAATGCTGTTGATGCTCTTGGTACGCCCCTTCATCTCGTACGGGATATTGGGCAGAGCTTCGTCCAGCCGACGGCGCAGCGGAGCGATGAAAGCTTCGATATAGGCATCGCGGCTACGCTTCGTCTCTCCGAGTTTTCTTTTGATGAAGTCGAAAGTCTGCCGGTCTGTATATTTCAGACAGAGGTCTTCCATTTCGCTCTTGATGGCATAGAGTCCGAGCCTGTGTGCCAGCGGAGCATAGAGATAAGACACCTCTGCAGCCAGGGCCGTACGCTCTTCGGCACAGACCATGTCTTTGGCCTGGCGCAGCAGATAGGAACGGTCAGCGATGATGAGCAGCACCACGCGAATATCTTCGGCGATGGAGAGGAGGAAGTGCTCGAAGTTGGCCGTATTGATAGCCGTATTGCGCATGTAGATCTCCGATGTTTTCAGCAGGAGGTCGATCAGGCGAGCCACATCTTCGCCCATGAGCTCGGCTATCTCCTCCGGTCTCATCAGTCCCTTCATCGCCGGACGATAGAAGAGGAGTGCTCCGATGGTCTCTATCCCCAGCCCGATCTCACAGGAGGCTATGCGTGCCACTTCCATGTTGCGCAAAAGTCCGTGCATACCGTTTTTGTCGCGATCGAAACATCCCAGCTCCGTAAAACGGCTCAGCAGACTGCGTACTTTCTTCACGAGCTGCCGATCGGGAGCCAGTGTACGAATCAAACTCGCGTATGAGGAGAGGAAGCGACTCCGCTCATCGGCGGAGAAAAGAGTATTGTCGTGTATTGTCATGAGGGATACAGGATGGGATAATGAATAGTGGACGATGGATCATACTTGTAGTCGGAAAGCATATCGGTTAGAGCAGAGGAGAGAAAAGGCGAACAAAGGATTCGCTGAATTTTTTTATCCGGCTTCTCTTTCGCCAGCGTTTGAGATCGAGCGGTTCGCTCTGCAACAAGTCCTCGAAGAAGATGGCTTCCAATCGGCGGACAGTAGGCTCGTCATAGATGATACCATTGAATTCGAAGTTATTTTCCAAGCTGCGGAAGTCCATATTCGTAGAGCCGATCGAAGCCACCTGACTATCCACCATTATCAGCTTGGAATGGAGAAACCCGTTGGTATAGAGGTGTACATGTACACCGGCCTGCAAGAGGTCCTCCACATAGGAGAAGGCAGCCACTTGTGGCAGACGGGCATCGCTTCGTTTGGGCACCAGCAGGTGTACATCGATGCCGGCCAAAGCTGCCGTGATGAGAGCATTATTCAGTCCTTCGGTCGGAAGGAAGTAAGGAGTCTCGATATAGACATGTTCGCAGGCACGTTCGATACAGTAGATGGTGGCCTGCTCGATGGTACGCCATTGCCCTACGGGGCCGGAGCGTACGAGCTGTATCTTCACACCCTCGTCGGATACGGGTATCGGCAGATCGGGATAGTAGCCGGAGAGATTGATGACTCGTCGCGATACGACATACCAGTCCAGCAGGAAACTGCTCTGCAAACCGGCCACCACATTGCCCATCATACGGAAGTGAGTATCGCGCCACAGACCGAGCCTGTTGCCCGAGTAATAGCGATCGGCCACATTCATACCGCCCAAATAGCCTATTTTACCATCTATAACGGCTACCTTCCGATGATTGCGGTAGTTTACGCGGCTGGACAGTATGGGGAAGAAGACCGGCATAAAAGGATAGGCTTCCACTCCGGCTCGGCGCAGTCGTTTCCAGTAGCCACGGCTCGTAGCCCACGAACCCACATGATCGAATATGACCCTCACCTTCACGCCCTCTTGCACCTTGCGTATAAGCAGATCGGACAGGCGACTGCCCAGATGGTCATCCTCTATGACGTAGAACTGAATATGTACATGGTGGCGGGCAGCCTCTATATCGCGAAAGAAGCAGTCGAACATATCCTTCCCTGCCGTGAATATATCCGGCGGCGAGCTGAGCATGACGGGGCTGTCCGAGTTGTTGTTGATCAGCTTCATGATGGGATTCAGCTGGATATTGTTCATGGCTTCCAACTGTGCTTCGGGGATGGACAGATAGTGAGGCTTCAGCATGATGCGCTTGTATATACGGCGGCTGACAATACGCCGTCTGCGCTGATCCTGTCCGAAAAAGATATAGACAATAAGCCCCAAGACGGGTACAAAAGAGACGACCAGAATCCACGAAGTAGCCTTCAGCGGATTGCGATTCTCGCTGATAATGACGGCACTGACGGCAGCCGTCATCAGCATGTATACGATTATTAAGAGTGCAATCATAGGTTGGTCGTCCTCTTAGGATGAAATCCGAATACGAACAAAAATAGCAAGAAAACCCATGGTGAGCGACTCCCACAGGTTCCTTTTTTCTTCTCGGAGAAGAAAGACTGTCAGCTCCGAAGGAGCGATCCGAATTCGATCTGTACCTCGAAGCCGACAGTCTTTGGCATTTACGCGCGAAAAAAAGATCATTCGCAGTACCGAAAAACGTGGCGCGTAAACTTTTCGGTTTTGGCTCGGGAAGTAAAAATTTCTCGCGCCGCAACGAAAAAATTCTCGCGCCGCTTTTCGGGAAAACACGCGCCGCAATCGGAGCGTTTCCGGCCTGAGAATTTCATTTTGCCCCTTTTCGATAATTATCCTTTTCCTTCCATTCGAGAGACGGCAGGGCTAAAAGGTGGAAAATGAGAAGCCTTCAGCGAGAACGATAGAGAGCAACGAAGTTCACTATCTTTGCCGGCGTATGCAAAAAGAATTATTCCGGCAATCTCCGGATTCCAATAAACTCATTCTTTTTTTCAACGGCTGGGCTATGACCCGTGAAGCCGTTTCTCATTTGGCTATTCCTCCCGAATACGACTTGCTGCACGTGTGGGACTATCGAACGGATACGCTGCACTTCGATTGGTCGCCCTACCGCGAGATATGCTTGTCGGCATGGTCTATGGGCGTATGGGCGGCCGAAAGGCTTTCGAGAGAGGGGAGGCTGCCTTCGGTCGTTTCGGCTGCAGCGATATGCGGCACCGGCTATCCGATGGACGATACGATGGGAATACCCTTGGATATCTTCCGTGGTACGCTGGACGGTCTGACGGAAGAAAACCGCCTGCGATTCAACAGGCGGATGTGCGGAGGCAAATCGCTGAAACACCTGTTCGAGGCACTGGCAGCGCGGGAAACCGACGAAATTAAAGCAGAGTTGGGACGCGTCTACGAGGAAGAGGAGAAGAGGCTGAAAAGCGATGATCCTCACCCTGTTGCTCCGCTTAGCTGGGATAAAGCTCTGATAGGATCAAAGGATCGGATCATACCGGCTAAGAATCAACAGGCTTTTTGGCAGATGCGAGGCTGTCGGAACATAGAGACCGTAGCGGAAGGCGATCACTATTTGTTTAACCGTTTCACCGAATGGGAGCAGCTTTGGAGTTGAGAGAGGTAGACAGCGAACTGGTCATCAAACGGTTTACTTCGGCTTTGCCCTACTACGAGAAGTATGCCGTGGCGCAGCATCGTATAGGGGAGCGGCTGACCGATCTTCTAACGGCTATGGGGCGTCACCATTTCGAACATGTGCTGGAATACGGCTGCGGCTGCGGTGTCTATACGCGCCAACTGGCTCAAACCGTTACGGTAAAGCAGTGGACGCTCAATGATTTATGTCCGGTCTGCGAGGAGTATATACGCGTAAGCCCTGTTTCTTTCTATGCAGGCGAAGCCGAGACAATGCCCCACACGGATACTTACGATCTGATCACCTCGGCATCGGCCTTTCAGTGGTTCAAGGATCCGGAGTCATTCATTCGGACGGTGGCAGACTTGTTGCGTCCCGATGGCATCTTTCTCTTCAATACTTTCTCTCCCGACAATCTTCCCGAGATAAGAACGCTCACAAACCGAGGGCTGCACTATCCTTCGACAGAGGCACTGATGAAATGGCTGGGGGCTGCTTTTTCTGCTGTGTATAAGCATGAGGAGCGGATTGTACTGACGTTCGATTCGCCTCGCGATGTACTCATGCACCTGAAGCGCACCGGCGTTACAGCGACACCCCGACACGAAGAGGTATGGACACGGAGCCGATTGGCACGATTCGATGAGGCGTATCGGGAACGGTTCTCCACCCCGGACGGACAAGTTACGCTGACCTATACTCCACTTTATTTCCTTGCAAAGTAGGATGCAGGAGGCGGCATACGGTTACCGATTTACTTAATCCATTGTCCGTTTTGGTTGTACTCGGCTATTTTTCTTTTGATATATCGTACAGCTTCTTCGATGAGGGTATCATGGCTATTGGCCAGGTCGCTATCCAAGAGGGAGACATAGTAGTGCGGTTCTATCCCGAACTCCACATCCGCACCACTCGGATCGGTCATCCTGCCGGCTGAGTAACGAACACCCCAACCACAAGGAATCTCCGATGAGATGGGCAATCCGGCACCACCGCCGGTCTTATCGCCCATAACGGTGACGAAAGGCAGGGACCTCATCTTCAGAACAAAATCATTGGCAGAGCTGAATACTTCCCGATTCGTCAGTAGTACTACGGGGCGCATCCATACGACTCCGGAAGAAAGCGTGTCCAAATAAAGGGGGAGAGGATCGGAAAAGGCATCGTGTGCCGGGCCGGTTTTGTGGCGGATATAGCCGGTGAGCATCTTTTCCTTGGTGAAGTGACGGGCAAATTCGTCCGCATAAGTAAGCTGTCCTCCTCCATTGCCACGAATGTCGATGATCAGAGCCTTACACTCGGTCAGCCGCGAAAGCATACCGCTTATATTACTATTGGAAATAGGTTTCCCAAAGCTTTCGTAGACGATGTAGCCGATACTGTCGGGAGCATGACCGTTGTATGTAAGTCTGCGGTATTTGAGTCCGCCGGCTATACGGTAATCGTGCCCCAAATACTTGCGTCTCAGGTCGAGACTCAGATTCAGAGGATAGTCTTCGTACCATTTCCAATAATGGCCGTAGTCGAACGAGCTGCTCAGATTGACATGACCGTCTTTCAGTTCGGAGAGGAGTTGTGTCATGACGAGGAAGAGAGAGTCACTGCTCATTTGGGGACGTAAGTCCCTATAATGCTTGTGATACATATCCCGCCATGTAGAGTCCTCAGGCAGTTTGAGATCGAAAAAACAATATCCCCGATCCAAGATTTTCCATAGAGCATCGTAGTTCCGATAGGGATCGAAGGTAAAATCTTCCTTCGTGGAGCATGAGCTGAAAGCCAATGCAGACAGGAGGATAGCGAGCAATCTCTTCATCGTCGTTCTAATCATGATAGTAAAGACTGGTTCTCCGACCGGTATTCATGGCTTTGCGCCCACGGAATCGGTAAAATTCCGTGACGAAACCGATAAAAGCCGTATGACTGTGGATTCGAGTATCCAATGCGTTAAGCGAAGAGCCCAAATGGGAATAGCGATAACCGACACGAAGCGTACAGAAGTTCCGAATGGGAATATCCGCCGTTATGAGTGTCGTGAACCGAGTAAACTTGCCCGGATAAGTGAAATGCAGGGAGCCTGCAATGCCGTTATTGAGCAAAAAATTCTCGTAATAGCTCTCACCAAAACCATTTCCATAGGCTATACCGAAGAGATTGATTTGGGAGAGCAACCGAAAATACAGGGGAAAAGTTTCGGAGGGGACGTAGTATCCTATCGAGGCTTGGGCGATGGCATTGGTGTAGAGCTTCAATGTCGCAGGATTATTGCCGTTGCGTGTACTATAAATTCCTCCAAGCCCGACTTCCAAGCCCGGGCCGAATGCCAAGCGCAGATTGTCCATCCACGCGGCTCGCAGATGCTTAGCGCCAAGGCGGTAAAGAGCCGCAGCGGAACCGTTATACAGCAGGGAATAGAAATGAGCATTATTGGCCGGATTGTCCATCAGGGCAAAATCCAGTTCATGCCCGGTACGGATCATCCAACGGGAATCGGAGACTTTGAGAGGGAACGTCTTCTCTGCCAACAAATTCAGTGTCCATCCTCCATAACGAAGGGGTGACAAATAGGTGTCGCGCGTTATGCTTCCGCCACCACCGACCATATAGGCGGAATGAATGCGGTAGGCGGACTGCTCCGTGGGCAACTCTCTACTCGAAGAATCAGTTGCAAAAGCTGTATTGCTACCGTGGGAAGAATCCTGCCCCCATGCCAACAATCCGGTGAGCAGCAGAAGCGGCAAAACAAATGCGTATCGTCTATTCGTTTTCATCGTCGTCGAATTGCAATCGCTGGATACCCAAGAGTTCGTCTCTTATATCTTCATCGGAAGCAACGGCTTCGGGTGCAACCTCGGCGAAGCTCTCGTCCGGATCGGTTGTTTCCTCGTCCGGTTCTTCATCACGAACGGGAGACAATTCTTTCGCTCCATCGAGCTTATAGGTAGTCAGTCGCTTGCCTTTGGCATGTATGCCCTTGACAGCGACAAAGTCTTCTCCCTCTACGATCAGTTCCGGACGAGTGGCATCTATTCCGGCGAAAGTAAGAGCAAAACGTGGGTAGCGCGTATCCGAGAGTAGAAGCAGGCTATTGCCCTCAGCTTCTCCTCCCAGCATATTATCCCGACTGCCGTTTTCTATCTTGAAACGCTTCAGATAAGGGAAGCCGGCTTCTCTGTTGTGATAGATGGCTGTCCAAACTTTTTCGGGACGATACTTCTCTATTCTGATCATGTTGGGGTCGAAGTGGTTGTTTTCCGCTATGGATGTAGTATAGCAGTCCCCGTTATCCAAGATTACCAGCATCGAATCGTTAGCTTGGAATTCGCCAAGATATTCGCCCTGCTCGTCGTAGTTCAGTCGCATCACGTCCCGATCGAACCAAACCTTCCGCCCTCCGAGGGTGGAAGCACCCTGCTGTTTGAACAGGATCTTGTGCACCTCTGCTTTGGTCAGCAGATTGCCCTTGCTGCTTCGCCCTTTGATGGCGACATTGCTAAAGTCTTTCTCGAAAGAAAGTACCCGCTGGCGAGCTTTCGGTTTGAGGATGATCCTCACGGTCTCTGCCTCGCCATTTTTATTGGCGGTGAAATACATCACCCGACTACCGGCCGTTTCCTGCGTAAGGTTGTACTCCTTGTCTCGCGTAACACCGGTGACGCTGAAACGTTTGATATAGAACGGAGCGGACTTGCCGTCGCGATAAATGACGTTGTAGATAGTTCGCTTGTCGTTTCGTTCGAATCGGTCGATATAGATCACCTCACGGTTGCCGATAAATTTCTTTTCCTCAACCTTCGTAATGAGGTACGTACCGTCGCGGAAAAAGATGATGACATCGTCGAGGTCGGAGCAGTTGCATACGAATTCATCGCCCTTGAGTCCCATACCGATGAACCCTTCTTCGCGGTTGATATAGAGCTTTGCATTGGCTTCTGCCACTTTCGTGGCCTGAATGGTGCTGAAACCGATAAGTTGTGTCCTTCGCGGGAAACGGGAAGCATAGTGCTCGTGCAGATACTCGAACCAACGGATGGTGTAAGCAGTAATCTCACGGATATTCTTTTCCAGTTCGGCAATATCCTTTTCGAGCTGAAGCATCATGGCTTCGTGCTTGGGCAAATTGAAGCGAAGGATCCGAGCCATGCGTATTTCCAACAACTTCTTCAGATCGTCGTAGGTAACGGGGCGAATAAAACGATGGGCATAAGGTTCCAGCCTCGCCTCTACATGCATGAGCGCATCCTGTTCGCTCTCGGCCTCTTCGAACTCACGATCTTTATAGATACGCTCTTCTATGAAAATCCTCTCGAGCGAAGCTGCCAAATACTGTTCCCGCTTCTCTTCCAAACGGATCGTCAGTTCTTGCTTCAGCAGCTCCCGTGTTCGCTCCGCACTATAACGCAGCAAATCAGTCACTCCCAAGAATACCGGCTTGTCGTCCATGATGACGCAAGCATTAGGCGACTGACTTACTTCACAGTCTGTAAAGGCATAGAGCGCATCGATGGTTTTGTCCGAAGATACACCCGCAGCCAGATGAATACGTATATCGGCTTCGGCAGCCGTCATATCATCTATTCGTTTGATCTTGATCTTGCCCTTTTCATTGGCTTTCAGAATGGATTCGATCAGGGAAGACGTCGTCTTGCCACAGGGCAGTTCGGTAATGCTGAGAGTACGATTGTCCAGTTTGCGAATCTTAGCCCTGCTCTTGATCTGTCCTCCGCGCCGGCCGTCATTGTACCGGCTGGCATCCATCATGCCACCGGTAGGGAAATCGGGATAAAGATCGAAAGACTCTCCTCTCAGATGTGCGATACATGCCATGAGCAGTTCACCGAGATTGTGCGGCAAGACCTTGGAGTTCAAACCTACAGCAATTCCTTCCGTGCCCTGTGCCAAGAGAAGTGGAAACTTTACGGGCAAAGCCACCGGCTCGTCCTCGCTGCCATCGTAAGAACGTTTCCAGTGCGTAATCTTATCATTGAAAAGAGTCTCCTGAGCCAAAGCTGAGAGTTTGGCCTCGATGTAACGACCGGCTGCCGCTTCGTCCCCCGTGAGGATATTACCCCAATTCCCCTGCGTTTCGATCAGATAGCCTTTTTGCCCCAACTGTACGAGAGCATCGTTGATAGAAGCATCGCCGTGCGGGTGTAGAGCCATAGTCTGTCCCGTCACCTTCGCTACCTTGTTCATACGACCATTGTCGAACCAATGGTGCATGGTGTAGAGGATGCGGCGTTGTACGGGCTTGAGTCCATCTTCTATATGGGGCACGGCACGCTCCAGAATTACGTAAGAAGCATAATCGAGATACCAGTTTCGATACATGCCCCCGAGATGGTGTGTAGCCATAGCAGGATGATCGACCGGCAGGCGATTACCGGCTTCGGGAAGCAGATCGGACACAGATGACTCTATATCCGGTTGTTCGTTGTCGAAAGAATCTGTCATTTGATTTGAATAGATCGATTTGTTCAGTTGAAAGAAAGGGAAGGGGGTAAGGAAAATCCGTTAGTTCTTTGGATGGCTGTGTCGCAAATTGCGAGGCGAGCATTTTCTGACGCTTTCGAGCAGTTGTCCCGTTGGGCAAAAGAAACGGCACCACGGCTGCTGAACGAAGATAGAAGCCAAGAGTATCAGCCCCGCCAAGACAAGCACCCATACCGATGCCGAACGAAAAGAAAAAGCTGCAAAAGGCTCCCACTTGGAGAGATCACCGGCAACGTTGAAGATCAACAACACGACGACGAGCAGGAGCAAATAGCGTCTTACCGAGGTGAGTATCTTTATCCACTGTGGCGGTATATGCACTTTCCGTCGGGATAGCTTCCCCATCAATTCCTGAGCTGCTCCGAAAGGGCATACCCAGCGGCAATAAAACGGTTTGTTCGTGATCAGAGGCAACAATACGGCCAAAGCAAACAGCCCGATGAGCAACCACTGTGTTGCAAAGGGAAATCCGGTACTCAGCCAATGGTAAGTACCCTCCAAAGAAAGGAACGTCCCTTTAAGAAAACCGAGGAATACAATACTAAGCGCAAGGAGATAGAGGCGAAAAGGTTTGGCCTTTGACGGGAAAAAAAAGCAAACCAAAGCTGTCAGAATGACGGCGATGGTTCCCCCTGTGCGGACGATCCCCCAAACGTCAGCTTTTTTGTTTTTTTTTGACCGATATATATCTCCAAGCGTTTCTGCACACAAGTGATAACGGCTTCGGACGTATAGGTAGCTCCCGATACGGCATCGACCTCTTCGGCCAATGCCTCTTCGGCGGTCTTGCCATTCCAGCTTTCATATAACCCCGCCTTCTCCACTCTACGAGCAAAGCTCGGTGTCTCGTCATGCTCCAGCAGCATCGTGCCGAGGATGCGGTCATCCGGACCAAAGGCAATGACTACGGGAGTAGGCCCGTTGTACCCTTCCACGTGGTCTGTATAGGGCGATGTGTAGAGCAAGTAACCCAATTGACGCGCCTTGGTATCCATGACAATGGTACGAGTACTATCCTCTTGGACGATACCGGCTGCCATCGGGTAGAAACGAGTGATCTCATTGGAGAAAGCCTGCGAGGCCGTATCGGCTTTGGCGGTTTGCTTTGATTCGGATCCGGCCTTATTGGCACGGGCAAATCCCGTCACCAATATGATACCACCAAGGAGCAGAATCAGATTGAGCAGATAACGAAATGTACGGGAAGACAACATGGGCGTTTTTATGTTTGTGGCAGTATGCCAATGATTACGTGCAAATATAATGAATTCATCCTTGCCTATGGCAATCCGGCTGTAGCAGAGTGGTTCATGGGCATTCGGACAGAGCGAACGTAGAAAGGCCGGGAAGTCTCTTAGTCACAAACTACAAATTCACGGTTTTTTCTTCTCTTGCATATTCATTATGCCATCCGGCGAGGGTTCCTTGGCGGTGATGATTGGCTATCTGCTCAGCTCCCGTACGGGATGCAATCTCTTCAATTGGGTACAACGACACGTGCTCCGCTGTGAGCAGATTCGCTCTTTCATGCCTGTCGTTCGCAATGTGGCTGTCACCACCTTTATGGAGCTAAATACCGTTTTATGGACGTGCTATCTCCTCTTGCTGTTTGTCTATGACAATGCTTTATTGGGGGATAGGCACCCTGTGGCCTACGTCGTTGCTTTCGGTCCTTTGTTCCGTACCCTTTATCTTTTTGCTCGTCTGATCCGTTATAAGCGCACAGGGTCAGCTATTCGATATGCAGTCCCGACGGTGATCATTTTCTGGAACTTTGTAGAGATACTTCGTCGCGCATCCTTTATCCTTTTGCCTGTTTCGAGGCTCTCGGACTGAAAGGCAGAAAGCAAGAGGGGAAAGACTGCTGGAATTGAAAAATTCGTATCTTGCCCCACGAAAAATAGATTAAACTCATTCTCGGAACGCACTCTAAATCAATAGAGAGATACGATAGGGAGAGTATCCTGCAAACAGTAACGACAAAAAAGAGATGGTTATGAAGCTGATTAAAAGAAGTTTGCTCCTGCTTGGAGCGGTACTGCTGATTACGCTTCCTGCGTACTCGCAGAATGATGACATCTTCGAAGATGACATCTATACATCGCGAAAAGAAATACGTAAACAAAACCAAGTTAAAGACTGGCAAAACCAAGAGGACGACGGATACGGCGACGATACGGAATATACCGTGGCTTCCGATCGGGACATTGACGCCTACAATCGTAGAGATGGCCAGTCCTACGACGGGAAAAAGTTGTCCAAAGACAAGAAAAGAGACTCCACTCGTTCTTCTGTCCCCGGTCGCTATAGTCGCCGCTTGGCTCGATTCTATAAGCCGAATACGATCGTCATTTCAGGTGCCGACAATGTATATGTAACTGATGATGGTGAGTATTTCGTCTATGGAGACGAATACTATGATGACGCGTCGTCTGTAAACATTTACATCAACAGTCCTTGGTGCGATCCGTTCCCTTATACGTCATGGTATCCATCTTTCTCCGGCTGGTATAACTATACGTGGAACTATCCATGGTTCTACTACGGTAGCCATATCGGATGGGGCGGTTATTACCCCGGATATAATTGGTATTGGAGCTACTACTATGATCCTTTCTACAATCCCTATGGAATCGGTATGGGTTGGGGATATCCTTATGGCTGGGGCAGCTATTACGGTTGGGGTGGCTATCCGGGAGTGATACATCACTACCACCACTACCCCAAGAAGACCTATTCCAATGGTCAGCATTCCGGAGCTTACTATTCTTATGGCCGACCGGATCGTATCAAAGGTGGAACGTCCGGTGCCAAACTTGGGACAGGACGCTACGATAGAATTCAAAATTCGTCCTCGCAAAAAAATAAGTTCGGATTGCAGTCGAACAAACCCAATAATAATCTGCAAAATGTCAAGCCGGGACGTACCGGCCGAGCCAATAGAGACCGAAATATAGAAACGGTAACTCCAAACAACGGCCAAAAGCAGAATCGTCCCGTATTCCAGCAGAATCAGTCCGGCAATGACCGACCGACCGGACGGAATATCCGCAGCGAGAGACAGGGGGAAAATAACGATAGGACATTTTCGACTCCTTCTCGTAACAACAGTAACGGTGGCTTCTCCACGCCTTCTCGTTCTTCTTCCGGCTCTATGAGCGGAGGTGGCGGACGTAGTGGCCGGGGACGCAATTAACCACAATAGAATAGAACACATCTTTGCCGGTTATCCTGAAAGACTCGGTCTATCTCTTAGTTGCCCCCTTCTTTCGGGGTATGGCATAATTACAATTAAAATTTATGAGGATCAAGCCCTCTCTGAAAACGATGAAAAAGATATCAGCATATGTTATTGGTGCGGCACTTTCGGTTGCTTCCGGCGTGCCATCAGTTTATGCTCAAGGCGAAGCCGATGCTATTCGTTACAGTCGCACAGAGCTTGGAGGTTCGGCTCGTTTCCGTTCCATGGCAGGTGCTTTCGGTGCTTTGGGCGGTGACTTTTCTGCTATAGGACAGAATCCGGCCGGCCTGGGCATTTTTCGCTCTTCGGAAGTCTCGGCTACCATTGATTTCTCTTCCATATCCAATCGGGCAGCTTGGCAGGGATCAAGTGAGACCTTCAATAAAAATAAATTGCTTTTTACGGGTATCAGTTATGTCGGATCATGGGGCAAAGCCAACGAAGATGTAAGCGTCAATTTCGGGCTGGGGGCGAAGCGAGTGCTGGACTACGAGCGATCGTTTCGGATAGCCGGAGGTGAGCAGAAGTTTTCCGTGGCGGACTATGTGGCAGCTCAGACTCCCGGCAAAGCCAATCCGTCTCATTTCAATTATAATGGATTGGAGAGCAGTTGGCTTACGGACTTAGGGTATAATGCCGGTTGGATAGCTCAGCTTCCCGGCGGGTATGGTTTTGAGTCCATATTCAAGTATAAACAGAATGGTGAGTACCAGATCTTCGGGCCTTCCTCCACGGCTTTCGACCTGAAAGAGACGGGGCACGTATGGAACTATGACTTTGGCTTGGGCATTAACATCCAAGACACATGGTATTTGGGTGCGAGCATGACTTATAGTGATCTGCAATTTGACACGAACACTTTCTATCAGGAGAATTTTTCTTTCAACAATGGTGCTATCAATGACTACCTGAAACTCGAAAATACTCTCTCTACATCAGGAAGCGGACTGAATATCGGTATCGGAGCCATCTATCGTCCGGCTGATGCTGTTCGGATAGGTTTGTCCTACTATACGCCTACATGGTACTGGATGAAGAGTTACTATAGGGCTTATGGCTCTTCTTATTATTCTCAAGGGGTAGACTCCAATGGTCAGCCGCTTCCGGAGAATCTCTACTTCATGAGTAGCCAGACTCCCGAATCGTATAATACTTATCAAATGAGTAGTCCGGGACGATTTGTGGCTAGTTTGGCAGTCGTCGCTGGCAAAATCGGCCTTCTCAGTATGGATTATGAGTTGGAATCTTACGGCCAGATCAAATTAAAGGATGAGAACGGTACGGCCTACGTTGATAATAAGTTCATTTCAGAGGATTTTGGTTCACGCCACACCATCCGTTTGGGAGGAGAACTGCGTCCCATATCGCGTCTGAGTCTGCGTGCCGGGTATTCACACACTTCCAATCCCATTAAAAATGAAAAATTGAAAGCTTTCGATGGCTCGGCACAGGTGACCGTCTTCCCTATGGGGGCTATGCCTCATTACGAACTTCCGGGCAATTCCTATACCGTGACAGGAGGCTTGGGTTACCGTTTCACGCGTAATCTTTCGGGCGATTTGGCTGTGATCTATCGTAATGAGAAGAGTTACTACTATACTTTTGGCCGAATGGTATCGGACGACCCGAATCCTGCCAATGTGTTGGAAGTGGAATCTCCTGCACCGGCAAAACTCACTCGCTCTAACTTCAGATTAGCAATGACAATGTCGTATCGCTTCTGAGAAAATAGCTTGACGTGTATTTCGGTTCTGAAAAACGTGGTCTGAGAAGATTTTTATTTTGGTTCGGGAGTTGAAAAAATCTCGCGCCGGAACGAAAAGATTCTCGCGCCATTTTTTGGAGATTTTGGTTTGAGATTTTGACCAATAGAACCACAACTCAATCATAACAGCCTGCAGTTTGACCTATAGACCAATAGTATCCTCAATGTTTTTAGGGGGATGCGAGTTCTTAGTCCCGGAGTGGAATAACTCCGGGACTATCATTTTTTGATTTTAGGGGGATCCCCCCTGCCTATTCAAAGAGCTGATTTTCGCTCTCCGGTGGAGGAGTAAAAGGCTCATTCAGCCATTGCTTCAGATCAATTTTGGAGAAAGTGTTGATCCGCAGGGAAGAGACCAAATTAGACAGACACCAAGCGTATTTAGCCTTATACTTGAGATATACCAAAGGAGACTGTTGCACAATAACCCCCCCCTCTCATATCGATCAAGACAGACACAAGCATTGATTTGACGAAGAAAGGAGAGCTTCATGCGATCTCTCTGCAAACCTCAAGTAATCTGAAAAACACTTAAGAATCAGCTCTGCGGCAAAAGACTTCAATGAAAGTCCTATAAAATAGTTGCAAACAGCTGATAGTTAGCGCATTGATGGGAGCAGAATCAGCTGACAATCGCGTCCTGCATCGTGCAGGAAGCAAGAATCAGCTGACAATCGCGTCCTGCATCGTGCAGGAAGCAAGAATCAGTTGACAATCGCGTCCTGCATCGTGCAGGAAGCAAGAATCAGCTGACAATCGCGTCCTGCATCGTGCAGGGAGCAAGAATCAGCTGACAATCGCGTCCTGCATCGTGCAGGAAGCAAGAATCAGCTGACAATCACGTCCTGCATCGTGCAGGGAGCAAGAATCAGCTGACAATCGCGTCCTGCATCGTGCAGGAAGCAAGAAACAGCTGACAATCATTCCTTATTTCTCGCCTATCGGCACAAGCATTGATTTGACGAGGAAAGGAATACTTCTCTGATGGAAACTTGGTGAAATTTCTATTTGCTCGGTGCCCATATACCGGAGGTTTGACCTTTCCCGAAGACACTAAGAATCAGCTCTGCAGCAAAAGAGCTCAATGAAACTCCCCCGCAACAGTCTCCAAAGAGCATCGTGATTAATGCCGTCCAAATCCGCACCTCTACTGCGTTTCTTGTTGTGCTGAGGAAGGATTTGATACTCAAGCGTTGCTTCAAATTCCGAAAGAAGGTCTCAATAAGCCATCCGGAGCGATACAATAAGGCGATATTACTTGCCGACAGCGCGTTTATGTTCGTCAATAGCTCTACCACCTCTGGCCACTCTCTTGATTGAAGACTGCAATATGCCTCAAAGGCTTATCGTATTTGTATTGAGTCTGCACATCGGTAAAACGAATCTTTTGATCCACCGGTATGTCTTGGTGTCTATGCTCAGGTAGCCCCAACTCCTCAATAATCTCATATTGTATTTGCAGGTTTTCCCGACGAACAATAGCATCTTCTCGACCAAAATGGTCTGTCGTGTGGTTATTGGAACAGTTAAAAGGTATGACAGCGGACATTCCTGTGTTTTTATACAGTTTTTCTGCCGATCGGTACCCGGAAGAAAAATTTTTTGTCAAGAATTTTTTTTGTTTGAGAAAAAAAAATACCTTTGCGGCTGTTTTTGGAATTTGTCTGATTTGAATGGATGTTTTTTGAGTTGCAATATCCTCAAAAACAGATAAATACAGGAACGAAAAAACCACAATTTATTATAACCAAAAACAAAAGGAAAAATGAAAAAAATTTTTCTCGGCTGCATAGTTGCAGCTGCTTTCTCACTTGTATCATGCAACAAAGAAGAAGTTGCATTTGATCCTGCCGGACAGGAAGCCGGTATCTCTCAGGCTCGTTCATCAGAAGTATCCGGACCTTCTGACGACGATGCAGCCTTGTTAGCCCAAACAGTAGCTCTTGCTCTGCAAAGTGAGGGCGTTTGTGATCGATTGTCGGATCTTGTGTCTGAACAAAGAGATGGAGACTTCGAAGTCTTATTAGATGAAGCCATCAACTCTGAAACCGGTATTCTTCGTTCTGGTAATGTCTCTCTTAAAGATGCCTTTGCAGAAGCATTCGAACAGTTGAATAATACTCCTACTCGCCAGAACGGCCAAAGGGATGAAAAAAATCAATTTGAAGGTTTTGTAACCAGTTTGATTTCATCCGATCCTTTGATTCAGATTGCCGTGGTTGGCCCTCATGAATATGATGATACTCAAAGAGTAGACCTCAGCTCACCGACAATCAAAACCGTATATTTGCCTGTCAATTTCGATGAAAAGAAAGAGGTGATGCTTCGTGCATACGATAGAAACGGTCGCCTCAGCTACATTAGCTCCAAATCAGATCCTACGGAACCAACTATTGTCGTAGGTAGAAACGAACGTGTACTGGCACTTCCGAAAAGTGCTCCTGCACCGGGAAATGGTGCGACACCTTTCTATAGAGGTACATCGCATAATTATTATATGAGAGGAAATTTTAATTCCATTTCAATTAGTGATCTTGTTGTCTCTCCTATGACTTTTTGTGATCGGGCAAAAAATCCTACGTTTTATGACTATATGTCAAGCGCAAAGTTCCGAGATCAAAGAGCAATGAGAAAATATGAAAGTGGATTTGGGGGAAGACCGGAGATGAGATATACAATTATACCTATTAAGGAGCCAAATATGCAATTAATCCATCGTCTTGATAATAAAGGCTGGTGGAATGGAAACAAGAGACCCATTGATCTTAGACTGTTCAGATGGGATAGAAAGGTTTTGGGGGATTATTATCTGGTTCATTGGGTTGAAGAAGATCCATCCTCTACTGAAATCTCTATAAACCCTCTTGTTCTTGGTAACCTTTTTGGTCTCAATATAGGAGACTTTCTATCAATAAAAATAGGTAATCGTGATGACGAAATTGGTGGTGCCTTAGTTTCATACACAGATCCGGCTTTGGAAGAGTTCCGCTACGATGTGGGAGAAGACTTCTCTTTCTGGATCAAGATAAAATAATAAAGACATAAAAAGACAAAGAAAATGAACAAGAAAGTATTGTTGCTGATAGCAGTATTGTTGTGCAGTATCGGCAGTGAGGCTGTAGCGCAGGAGAAGAGTAAGACGTGGACTTTACAAGCCGGAATAGGGTATGGCGATACAGAGTATGTAGGTCAATCCTTTGCTTCCGGTTTCTATGTCGGCAAAAGGTTTGTCGATGCCATCGAAGTAGGATTTACAGTATATAATTTGCTGCGTCAGGATAGAGAATACGGATTCTCCTATGCGGAGGCAACGGATCTTCCGTACTATTATATACACATTACGCAGTATGAGGATGCCACATGGAAGCGTCTTGAAGCCGGGAGTGCTACCTCCTATATGGCTGTTGCCGGTTTCAGCCCCATCAAGCTGATTTGGAAGAACAGCCGTCATGATTTGGTTTTAGCCGGTCAGGCAGGCCTTTCTTACAAACATGCTAACTATTTATATAGGGATGAGGACAAGATGCATGTCCTCGTGCGTACATACTCACATGCCAAGTTGAGCTATGGAGCGCGTTTGGCCTACGAATATCGCATCTCCAATACCCTTGGAGCAGGAGCTACCGCAACATACGATTTCGAACATGAAATCTTAGCAGCCTTGGCTACATTCAATGTTCATTTCTAAGAAAACAAGACCTTGATAAGGGAAAAGCAGGGGGAGCCGGCATGTGGTCGGCCCCCCCTTTTCTTTTTGGGGAGGTTATTGTTTGTCTCGATGCTCTATGGAGACTCAAACAGGTATTGCAGATACGACTGTCCCATCAAAGGCGGAGCATTTACTTAGCTGTGGAATGTCTATATTTGGAAGGTTCTAAAAAACAGACTGCAAAATGAATCAGATCAGCCTTCCGCAACGATCCTCCTTTACCTCCTGCCTGAATGGTAAGGATGTGGATCTCTACCATTTGACCAATGGAAAAGGAATAGACGCTTATATTACCAACTACGGTGCCCGAATCGTTGCCCTCATCGTGCCGGACAAAGACGGCAATCGGACGGACGTCGTCCTGGGGCACGACTCCCTACAGGAATACATCGACTCGGAGGAGCAGTATTTCGGTGCCGTCTGCGGCAGGTATGCCAACAGGATTGCCCGCGGTTCTTTCTCCATAGACGGCAGATGCTACAGCCTGCCGATCAACAATGGGCCGAACTCTCTGCATGGCGGCATCAGCGGATTTAATACGAAGGTCTGGGAGGTGAAATCCGCCGGCCCCTCTTCGCTTGTGCTGGAATACGTGTCGGCAGATGGAGAGGAGGGGTATCCGGGCGAGCTGGTCGTTCGGATCATTTACAGCGTCACGGATGAGGGCGCATTGCACATAGACTATCGTGCTACGGCGGATGCTCCTACGGTTCTGAATCTGACCAATCACTCCTATTTCAATCTCTCGGGTGCAGGCGATCCCTCCGTGCATGATCATACCCTCATGATACAAGCCCGGCATTATCTCCCCACAGACGATACGGCCATCCCTTACGGCGAGCCTGCCGAGGTCGAGGGGACGCCGTTCGATTTCCTCACGCCTCACGGCATAGGGGATCGGATCGACAGTGCGATGGATCAGCTCATTTGGGCAAAGGGATACGATCATACCTTTATCGTGGACAAGCCGTCGGGGGCATATGGCTTTTGCAGCCGTTGCGTATCGCCCAAGACCGGAATCGTATTGGATGTCTATTCCTCCGAACCGGGTATGCAGGTGTACACGGGCAACTGGATGAGCGGAAAGCTGAGGGGGAAGTCCGATCGGCGTTATCCGGCTCGCTCGGCCGTTTGTTTCGAGACGCAGCACTATCCCGATTCGCCGAACAAACCGAATTATCCTACGACCCTCTTGCGCCCGGGCGAAGTGTTCGAGTCCCGGACGGCGTTCCGATTCGGTATCGTCGAGTGATCTTCTCACAAGGATTTTGTATCAAACCAATCATAAACAAGCAGAAATTATGGAATTAGACTTCGTAAGGAGTAGATTCATCAAGCACTTTGACGGATCTACGGGTCAGATCTTCACTTCTCCCGGGCGCATCAATCTGATCGGCGAACACACGGACTACAACGGCGGTTTCGTCTTCCCCGGTGCTATAGACAAGGGCGTCATGGCCGAAATAAAACCGAATGGTTCGGACAAGGTAAGGGCATATTCGATCGACCTCAAGGACTATGTGGAGTTCGGGCTCGGGCCGGACGATGCTCCCCGTACCACTTGGGCAAAGTATATCTATGGCGTCTGTCGCGAGATGATAGCCCGAGGCGTGGAGGTAAAGGGATTCAATACGGCCTTCTCCGGGGATATTCCGCTCGGAGCCGGCATGTCCTCTTCGGCAGCCTTGGAAAGCACCTATGCTTTTGCCCTGAACGAACTCTTCGGCAACGGTATGATCGACAAATTCGAATTAGCCAAGGTCGGTCAGGCTACGGAGCATAAGTATGTGGGTGTGAAGTGCGGCATCATGGATCAGTTTGCCAGCCTTTTCGGGAAGAAAGACCATCTCATCCGTTTGGATTGCAAGACGCTCGAACATAAATATTTTCCATTCCATCCCCAAGGGTACAGGCTGGTGCTTTTGGATTCGGTCGTAAAGCATGAACTTGCTTCCTCAGCGTATAATAAACGGAGAGAGTCCTGCGAAAATGTGGTCAAGGAGATTAAGAAAAAACATCCCGAAGTGGAGTTCCTGCGAGATGCTTCGATGAGTATGTTGGAAGAGGTGAAGGACGAAGTCTCTGCCGAGGATTATATGCGTGCCGAGTACGTCGTCGAAGAAGTGCAGCGAGTGCTCGATGTGTGCGATGCATTGGAGCGCGACGACTACGAAACCGTAGGACAGAAAATGTACGAAACGCACGATGGTATGAGTCGTCTCTATGAGGTGAGCTGCGAAGAACTCGACTTCCTCAACGGCATAGCACGGGATTGTGGCGTGACCGGTTCGCGCGTCATGGGTGGCGGATTTGGCGGTTGTACGATCAACCTCGTCAAGAAAGAACTGTACGATCTCTTTGTCGAGAATGCCAAGAAGAGATTCAAGGAGCGATTCGGCCGCGAACCCAAGGTGTACAATGTCGTTATCAGCGATGGCTCTCGCAGGTTAGACTGACGGGGGACACTGTTTCATCAGCAGCAATAGCTGAAAAAGAAAAGAGGATATGCCGGCACTCGGTGCATGGAGCATATCCTCTTTTCCTATCTGCTTCCATTCCGAACGGAAGAGATAGTGGGGGTGGTGGAATTACTTTTTCCTGATGAGCTTGAAGATCTGTTCTTCTCCTTCGGTGACTAACTTCATCGTCTCGTCCGTCCAGCTGATGGCAGCTTTCTCTCTATTTTCTCCACCCCCGTCTCGTCTGGTGATGATGACAACCTCATCGTCACCGTTGCATTCGTAGTCGATTTCCTCTTTTGATTCCGCCGGTTTTGTCCCCATCCCTTCTATTCGGATGGTGAGCATGGCTTTGTTTCCTTCGTTGAATGCCAATTCCATATAGGCTTTGAAAGAAGGGCTGACGTTGTCTGCCGAAAGGTTGATTTCTTCGGGAGAAAGGTACCTCCTCCAGCACGTCCCTACAAAGGGGGGCGTTGAGTTTTGCGCTACCCCGACAAGGAAGGTCAGCATGCTGATAAGAATGATCGACAGTGTTTTCGTTGTTTGGTTCATAGTTTTTCGTTGTTCGTTAATAACCTCTTTCTATCAAAGAGGAAACGGACTAAGATCGGTTTTTATTATCGGAGATCGACAACTTCTACGCCCGGATAGTCTTTCTTCATGAGTCGGAACAGGCCGGGAGAAGCTTTCGTGCGACTGATACCGGTGATTTTTGTAACGATCTTTGTCCCATCTTCCAGAGTAATCATGGCACCGGTCGGACGTGAGTCCCGAGAATCAACCTGTAGCTCGATTTGTTTGATGCCGTTAGCCGTTTTAGGCGTGAGACCGATCACCTTTCCTCCTTTCGTCGGAGGCAGCATGGCTGTGCGATAGCCGGCTTCGGATCGGGTGAGAATGATCAGCGGGTTGATCATAGCCAATTCCGCATTCGTCGGGTGGGAAATGTTGAGCGTGTTCTCGGAAGCATCGTAGTAAGAGAGCGTTTTCTTGCCATCGAATACGGCAGTGATAGAGCCGAAGCTGAGCCGAAACTGATTGCCTTTGAGGATGAGGCTACCGGAAGAGAGGGGTGATGAGCCCATGTCGTTGGGAGCTATGGTCTCTGCCTGAAAGTCTATTCGTGTTCCATCGGGGTTTGCAAGGTGCTTGGCTGCTGCTTGCAGTTCGCCTTCTGCTGTGCGTTGGGCCAAACCCGTAGCAGGAATGAAAAGAAGCAGAAAGAGGATCCGGAACATCCGGATCCGGTGCAAGGATGTTTTCATTGTTTCTTTCGGATTATCGGAGTGTTTCGAACAGGCGTTCCAGACTCATTTCGTCTTGGATCAATACCTGTCTCGGTTTGCTGCCGTCCTGCGGCGAAACGATACCGGCACCTTCCAGTTGGTCCATCAATCGCCCTGCACGGTTGTAACCGATATTGAACTTTCTCTGGATATTAGAGGTAGATCCCTGTTGTGAGTTTACTACCATTCGGGCTACTTCTTCGAAGAGAGGATCTTTCTCCTGCGGATTGAATGCTTTCGGTCCTCCCTCTTCACCTTCGGGTACATACTCCGGCAGCTCATAAGCCGAGGTATAGCTTTCCTGTAGCGAAATGTGGTGAGTGATGGCTTCGCACTCCGGAGTATCGAGGAAAGCGCATTGCAGACGTACCGTGTCTTTTCCCTGATAGAAAAGCATATCTCCACGGCCGACGAGCTGATTGGCTCCCGGTTGATCCAGAATGGTTCGGGAGTCGATCATGGAGAATACTTTGAAGGCGATACGAGCAGGAAAGTTCGCTTTGATGATACCGGTGATGATGTCCGTGGAGGGCCGTTGGGTGGCTACCACCATGTGAATACCTGCGGCACGCGCTTTCTGGGCGATGCGGGTAATCGGACGTTCTACCTCCTTACCCGATGTCATGATCAGATCGGCAAACTCATCGACGATCAGCACGATATAGGGCAGGAATTTATGACCGTGCAAGCGGCTGAGCTTGCCACTGATAATCTGATCGTTGTATTCCTTGATGTTCCGAACCCGTGCTTCCGTCAGCATGCGGTAACGATTGTCCATTTCGATGCAGAGAGAGTTCAGAGTGGGTACCACCTTGGTCATATCCGTCACGATGGCTCTGTCCTCGTCGGGAAGCTTGGCCAGATAGTGACGTTCGATGGCTTCGTAGACGGCGAACTCCAGCATCTTCGGGTCTACGAGTACGAACTTCAGTTCGGCCGGATGCTTCTTGTACAGGAGGGAGGTGATCATGGCATTCAGACCCACGGATTTCCCTTGTCCCGTAGCACCTGCTATCAGGAGGTGAGGCATCTTGCAAAGGTCGAAGATGAACACTTCGTTCGTGATCGTCTTGCCGAGTGCCACAGGCAGATCCATGTCGGACTCTTGGTATTTCTTGGAAGTCAAGACTGAGTACATACTCACGGTCTGTGGCTTTCGGTTGGGCACTTCTATACCGATCGTCCCTTTGCCCGGCATCGGCGCAATGATACGGATGCCTCCTACAGCCTTGAGACTCATGGCGATGTCGTCCTCAAGATTGCGAATGCGGCTGATTTTGATACCCGAATCCGGTGCAACCTCATAGAGCGTTACCGTAGGGCCTACTGTAGCCTTGATCGGTGTCACATGAATCTTGAAGCTGTCCAGCGTGGCGATGATTCGCTTTTGGTTCTCTTCTATCTCATTCATGTCGATCGGGGGTTGCTGCAGATCGTACTGGGTAAGCAGATCGACCGAAGGAAATTTGTATGAAGCCAAGTCCATTCTGGGATCCGTTTTGATTTCCGCCAACAGAGCTTCGTCCGCCTTTTCTTCCTCTTGAGCCAGTTCCACAGTCATCGATCCCATCTGTATGGACTGCGAAGAATCATTTTCCCCTTCTTCCTTATGAGGTGGAATATAATCATCCGGATCATCAGCACTTTCGCCTGCGGGGCCGTCTTCGTATTCCGAATTGTTGAGATAGCCGGAGAGATTCTCGCTTTCACCCCTGTCGTAGCCATTGCCGAGCGACTCGTTTTCGGACTCGTCATGATTATTTTTCCTCTCTTTCTTCGGCAGTTTGGGGATAGAGATCCAGCTTAGTCCCAGCAAACGGCGGAAGAAACCCATACATTCGCTGCGTACCACTACCGCTATGATGACGGCAAGGACGAGCAGAACTATGATCAGTCCGGCCTTACCTATATTGCGTTCGAGAAACAGTGTCCATTCTTGACCGTGCATACCGCCCCAACGAAGAAAACCTTCGAGACCTGAAAGTTTGTAGATGAATGCAGCTGCAAGGCTCGTCCAAAAGGTCATCACACCGCAGAATATCAGCCGTTTCACGACAGATATACGTTTGACGACACCCATAAGCTTGAGCGATAGCGAAAAAACGTAGAAAAGGAGGAAGAGCGTTCCGAATCCGAACAGCCCGTTCATCAGCCATTCCGCCCATACTGCACCGCGGATGCCACACAGGTTGGCCACAGGAGCGCGACCGAGGAGGATGTCGCTGACCGGTGCATCTCGCACAACGCTCTGATCCACTCCCCCATGTACGAAGAACGAACCTATGGCTATAGTCGTATAGAGCGCAATGGCCAGAAGTATGGCACCAAAGACAAAGCCGACCTTGTCTCGGCTGAAAGTGTCCCGTATGGGTGTGATGAATATACGGCGCAGAAAGTTGCCTCCCTTTCTTGTATTGGTCGAGGATGTATTTCGTCCGGAGCTTCTGCTCCCTTTGCGTTGTTTTGTAGCCATCTCAAAAAAACTGTGATCCCCACAGAGGGGAGAATTGCTGTTTGCAGATTTTATTTCGTTCGAATCCTGACAAAAGTACGAATTTTTGTGCCCTCTACATTTCATTTTCGCTTAAGTTTCGAACCGCTTCGAAGGTGTGGCATGTACAGAAAAAGGGTTGACAGTTGGAGAGAATCGATTCAACTGTCAACCCTTTTTCCGTATGGTGTCATTCGCCGGAGGAATACCTGAAGGTATTAAGCATCCATGCAGGGTAGGCCCGATTCCGACAGGTTTACTTCCTTGATAGATCAGGTTCTCCCGTTGGATCAGAGCAGGGCTGCAGAAAGCTTATCGGTCAGTTCTTCGCCATGCAGATTACGGCCGATGATAGTGCCGTCGTTGTCGATCAGCAGGGTATGAGGGATAGAATGGACGCCGTATTGCATAGCTGCCGGGCTTGCCCAGCCTTTGTTATCGGACATTTGTGGCCATGTGATACCGAGCCTTGCGATGGCTTTCTTCCATGCTCCCGGATTTTCATCGAGCGAAACCCCTACGATCTCAAGTTTCCCCTTGTAGTCAGCATAAACCTTGATCAGATCGGGCATGGCCTGACGGCAGGGGCCACACCAGCTGGCCCAGAAATCGACGAGGACGAGCTTGCCCTTGCCTACGTAGTCGGATAGCTTTACGGTCTTGCCTTCGGGAGTCTGCATGGTGAAGTCGGTGAAGGGGGTATTCATATCCGTTTTCTCTTGGGATTCCATTTGCTTTTGCATACCCATCAGAACGGGATCGTTGAGGTATTTGGGGGGAATCTGTCGGAATAGTGCCTGATTTTCGGCCAGACTGTTTTCGAAGTATTGTTCTTTGAAGAGAAAGACTCCTACAGGATTGGCGATATTTTTCTTCACGGCCTCTTTCTGCGCGATGGTGTATTCCCGTTCCATCTGATCCATTTTCTCCTCTGCTACCTCTTCCGTGAGGGTGGAATCGCTGTAAATTTCGTTCATCTTGTTCATAATTTCGGCCATTTTGCTGCGTATCTCTTGATAGATGTCGTTCGTCGGGGTACCGGTAACGGATTCGTTTCCGCTCTTCATCTTTACCTCGATGTGTCCGTTCTCAAGAAAGAACGGAATGCTGAATACATCGGTAGCGGTCATACAGGAGAGGTAGCGAGCGACGGTCGAATCCTGTCTGCCCTTGAAGCTGAATGTGCCGTTGCGGATGATGGCCGAATCAAGACGGGTGACTTCCATGTTTTCGATAGATTCGAGGAATACGGTATCGCCATCGGCGGCATACTCCACAGTGCCAACGATCTTGTATCCGGATTTTCCTTTGTCAGAGCATGAGGCGGATAGCAGGGTGATAGCCGTGGCCGCTATTGCTATATAAGTCAGCTTCATTGTAGCTGCGAGAAGATTTATTCGTTTCATTGGTTGGATTTGTTTTTGGATTTCACACTGGTGGCAAAGTTATTGTTTTGGGCTAAAGTGCGGTATGCAACCGAAAGAGCCGCTGCCGATCCGAGTATCTGATTCTCTCTTCTCCTGCTTGATTCGGGAAAGTTATGCACAAGCCAATTCCGGTGTCAGCACCTTTGCAGACGATTCGTGGCGAAAAAATGCCTGCGGTACCATACTGTCTGCATCAGGCTGCGCGTGAGGAGGTAGAGGACGAAGGCGAGCCAAAGGGCTGTCTCGCCCAAGACTCCACGAAGGAGGAAGAAAGTGGCGAAGAAAACAACGAAAGCAGCTGTCATGGCTCTCCGCATGGCTTTTGATGCAGTGGCCCCCACGAATACTCCATCCCACAGGAAAGCGGCAAAGGAGACGATCGGTACCACTCCTGCCCAGAAAGCAAAACGGCGAGCATGCTCTATCACTTCGTATTTGTCACTCAGCACCGAAAGCAAAGCGGCCGGGAACAGCAGATAGAGCAAGGTGGCCATGAGGGAGACGACCGTCCCGATGCGAAAAAGGCGATGGATCATCAGGCGCAATTCGTCCGACCGGCGTGCACCTATGTATCGTCCCGTAAGTGCTTCGCCGGCGTAGGCGAATCCGTCCATAAAGTAGGAGAAGAGGGTGAAGAGCTGCATCAGCAGAGCATTTGCCGCCACAGTGATCTCTCCCATAGCAGAGGACGCAGAGGTGAAAAAGAGGGTCACCGTACCGAGCAAGGCGGTGCGAACAAAAAGGTCGCCTCCGGTGCGCAGGTATGCTCCGTAGCCCGAAGTATCTGTCAGGCTGCTTGCGCGGAAAAAGCGCAGTACGCGTCGGTAGCGAAAAAAGGCAATGCCGGAGAGCAATGCCAGACCGACATATTGGGCAGCGATCGTTCCGGCGGCAAGCCCTCCCACTCTCATATCAAGTCCCTGTACGAAGAAAATACTCAGGCCGATATTGACCATATTGGAAACGATGGCTACAACCATCGGAACGCGTGTGTCCTGCATCCCCACATACCAGCCGTTGAAGACATAGACGAGCAGGGCTGCGGGCGCTCCCCACAGAGCGATGCGGATATATTCGCGTGCCTCTCGTCCGATGGTCTCCTGACCCGAAGCCAGCAGATACCCGAAGCGTTCTATCAGAGGAGCTGCTATGAGAAGAAGCAGGGCTGCGACAACTGCCATCGCGATGCCGCGTGCCAGATAGCGTGTGATGGCTCGTACATCGCTACGCCCGAAAGCCTGTGCCGTGAATCCCGTAGTCCCCATACGGAGGAAGGCGAAGAGCCAAAAGACGAAATTGACCACCCCCGAAGCCACAGCCACTGCCCCGATAGAGTCGGCCGTGTCCATACGACCGGCCAGCCCTACATCCACGATGGAGAGGAGCGGTACGGTAATGTTGGAGATGATATTCGGAATAGCCAAGCGCAGGATGCGCCTGTCCATCTCACGCCCCCTACTCAGTCGCATGCGGATTGGGAGGAGTTGTCATGAGGTTCGGTCAGATAGGAAAACAGTCCGGCCGTGCACTCTTCCAGAATGTCCAGCACCAGCTCGAAGCCGGATGCTCCTCCATAGTACGGATCGGGGACATGGTCGTGAATACCGCTACTGCTGAAATCCGTCATCAGACGGATCTTGGCCGCAGCCTCTTCGCTCGGAGCCAGTTCTTGCAGCCGCTCTCGATTGGCAAAGTCCATGCCGATGATATAATCGAATCGTTCGAAATCCTCATACTCCACCGGACGGGAGAGCGAAGTGAGATCGTAGCCCCGACGAGCAGCGTGTGCACGCATTCGGGCATCGGCCTTTTCCCCTTGATGGTAATTGCTCAGTCCGGCCGAATCGATGTGGAAGCGATCGGCATACCCCTGCTCTTCTACATACGAGCGAAAGACAGCCTCGGCAGACGGAGAGCGACAGATGTTGCCGAGACATACGAATAGGATTTTATGTGGCTTCATAAGCGGATTATCGGAGCAAAGGTAGTCGCTTGGTACGCAGTCGCAAGCTGTTGGTCACCACCGAAATAGAGCTGAAAGCCATGGCGGCCCCTGCAATGGCAGGGTTCAGGAGGAACCCGTTCACGGGGAAGAGCAGACCGGCGGCTATCGGGATGGCAATCAGATTGTAGCACATAGCCCAAAAGAGATTCTCTTTGACTGTACGTCTTGTGGCGCGCGACAGCTCGAAAGCAGCAGGCAGCAGGCGCAGATCGGAGCGCATCAGCGTGATTCCTGCCACTTCTATGGCTATATGGCTGCCATCACCCATGGCTACGCTGACGTCCGCCGTACTGAGTGCCTCGGAGTCGTTTATGCCGTCGCCCACCATCGCTACGTGGTGTCCCTTGTCCTTGAGCATTCGTATATAGTCGGCCTTGTCCGAGGGCATCATGCCGCCACGATAATCCTGCAAACCCAGCTTGCGAGCCAATGCTTCCGCTGCTTCGGGGCGGTCGCCCGTCAGCATAATGGTGCGAATGCCATGTCGATGGAGCTGTGCGAGCACCTCTGCTGCCTGAGGTTGCAGTTCGTCGGTCACACAGAAACGTCCCAATAATCTTTCGGCACGTGAGAAATAGAGGACGGCTGCATCCTCCGACAGAGCGGTTATATCCGTCGGTATCTGTGCGCCAAGCTCCTCGACAAAGGTCTGGTTGCCCACTCTGTAGATCTCTCCTTCGAAGGAAAATTCGATCCCACGACCGGGAAAATTCTGCACTTCCGACAGCTCCTCCGTCCTGCCGTCTTCGGCAAAGGCTCGGCAAATGGCAGCTGCGAGTGGATGCGTGCTAAGAATCTCGGCGGAGTAGAGCAGCCGGCGTACTTTCGGTACATCGGTATCCGATACAAACCAATCGATGCCGGTCACTTCCGGCTTGCCTATGGTGAGCGTGCCTGTCTTATCCAAGACCACGGCATCGATGGTAGCAAAACGCTCTAGTGCTTCGGCATTGCGTACGAGGATACCATTTCGTGCCGAGCGTCCGATCCCTACGACCAGAGCCGTAGGCGTAGCCAGACCGAGTGCGCACGGGCAGGCAATCACCAGCACCGATATGGCACAGAGGAGTCCGTAGACCGAAGCATCGATTGCTCCCGTCAGTTGCCATATAATATAGGTAAGGATGGATAGCCCGATGACTATGGGTACGAATATGCCGGCGATCCGGTCAGCCAGACGTTGGATAGGCGCTTTGCTGGCCTGTGCCTCGCGGACTGTGCGGATGATGCGCCCGAGTACCGTGTCGCTGCCTACGTGAGTAGACTGTACGGTGAGGACACCGGAGCCGTTGATCGTGCCGGAGAAAACCATAGAGCCGACTTCCTTTTCTCGCGGTAAGGGCTCGCCACTGATCATGCTCTCTTGTACGGAGCTGCTGCCTTCGGTCACGATACCGTCCACGGGTATCTGCTCGCCCGGACGTACGCGAACGAAGTCGCCTGCGACGAGCGCAGCAATGGGCATCACGGTCTCGCGTCCGTTGCGCACGACCAATGCCTCCGCCGGCTGTAGTCGCATCAGTTCACGAATGGCTTGCCCCGTACTTCGGCCGGCACGCTTTTCCATGAGTTTGCCCAGTAGGACAAATGCGATGATCATGGCCGAAGCATCGAAGTAGAGGTGGAGCTTCATCCCGGCCGGCCCTTCGCGGAAAAACAGCAGGACTATCAGACTATAAAAAAAGGAGATAGTGGTGCTCAACGACACCAGCGTATCCATTGAGAATACGCCGTGGCGCAGCTGCTTGAGTGCCGATCGGTGGAAAGTCCTTCCTGCCCATGTGTATCCGGGCAAGGCTATGAGCATCATCAGGTAGGGCATTATCTGGAAATGCGGCATTAGCATCAGGAGCATCAGCAGGATGGCAGACGACCAAGCTATGATCGTATCGCACTTCATCCGTCTCAGTTCTGCTGCTTCCATGGCATCGCGCCGGCGAAGTTGCTCTGCCTCCGAATCCTCCACTATCAGGTCGAATCCTATGCTGCGGATAGCTTTGCGCAGATCCTCTGCCGAAGCCAACCTTTCGTCCACCGATACGGAGAGTATATTCTCGGCGAGTTGGACGTTCGCATCGCTAATGCCTTCTACCTTGGAGGCAGCCTGCTCTACGCTATGCGCACAGCCGGCACACCGCATTCCCACTACGGGAAAACGTTTTTGCTCCTTCATATCACGGGGACTATCGGTTATAAGGATTGGGCTTGTCAGAGCTTACACTCGAATCCGGCGAGGCGTACAGCCTTCATTATTGCCTCCGGTGAGGTTGTCTCCGGAGCATAATCCACTGTAAGACTATGGGAATCCAGAGAAGCGAATGCCGTTTGTACGCCTTGTACACCGAGAGCTGCTTTCTCTACACTTGCAGCACAACCGCCACACATCATGCCTTCTACGGAAAAGGTCGTTGTTTTCATCTTGACGAGTAGTTTTTTCTTATGATCCTTTGTTTTTGACTTTGGCTTGTACATAGCTGATCTACGGCAAGCCCTCGTTCGGACTACTGTAAGGTATGCATACCGGACTCCTGCATCGTCCCCGACTGTAGTCTCTGTCTACTATATATAAACGAAACAAAATCAGTAGTCGGATGGTTCGCCGGACTGCGGATAGTGGTCGAGATGAAAATGCGAAGTGGTGCGGAAAAAAACTTGTTTCATGTTCCTGAAAATGCCGAGCGTAAAATTTTTCGTTTTGGCGCGAGAAAAGAAAAAAAGTCGAACCAAAACGAAAAAAATCTCAGGCGCAAATTCTGGTTTTGCGGCGTGAGAATCGAAGAAGTTGCGGTTCCGAAATTGCTGTGGCAGGTTTCTGCCGTTTCGGACTCTCCTTTTTTATTTCCATAAGAGACGAAGGGGACGGAAGGCTTGTAATGGTGCCTTTTCTTTTTGTCTCCGAACAGCCAATATGTGCGGATGGCGATGTGCCTTGCAAGTATATGTATTTGAGTGGTTTGTGTGGGGGATCGAGGTATGTCGGGATCGGTGGTATCCCAAACAATAGGGATGAGGGGAGACGATATGAAGGGGCTTTTTCCCTATATGTCGTGATTGTGTATTTTTTTCCGTTATCTTTGTGCACGAAGGTCGGAACACCTCTTCACAAGGCGGAATACAGAGTCGGTTTCGCCTATTGGTTGAATGGATCTTAGAAGAAAAAGAAAGAATCAACTAAATAACTAAAACAGTAAAAAACTTATGTGGTTACTTAAATCCTCGATTGGCCGTAAAGTGGTGATGAGTGTCACCGGACTGGCGCTGATCCTGTTTTTGACGTTTCACATGTCCATGAACCTCGTGGCTCTCTTCTCGGCAGAGGCTTACAACATGATATGTGAGTTTCTCGGCGCCAACTGGTATGCTCTGGTCGCCTCCATCGGCTTGGCGGTACTGATGCTTCTGCACATCGTGTATGCCTTTATCCTCAATGCGCAGAACCTTCGTGCTCGAGGTCGCGATCGCTATGCTGTTACGGGTAGACCCAAAGGAGTGGAGTGGAGCTCGCAGAACATGCTGGTGCTCGGTATCATCGTCCTGTTGGGTATCGGACTGCACATGTTCAACTTTTGGGCTAAGATGCAGTTGGCGGAAATCTGCCATATGGATGTAGCCGGATTCGGTATTGATGGTTTCGACCATCCGGCCAAGGGAGCAGAGCTGATCCGCTACACATTCAACCAACCGATCTATGTGGTGCTCTATGCCGTATGGCTGATTGCTTTGTGGTTCCACCTGACACATGGATTCTGGAGTGCACTGCAGACCTTGGGATGGAACAATACCATCTGGATGAATCGTGTCAAGTGCATCTCTAATGTGGTTTCTACCGTATTGGTAGGCGGTTTCGCTTTGGTCCTGATAGTATTTTCTTGTCAGGCATTCATCGGTTGATAGTACACCCTAATTCAAAGTATTCTCACTATGGCTACAATAAATTCCAAAATACCCGCCGGCCCGCTGAAAGACAAGTGGACCAACTATAAGGATCATCAGAAGCTGGTGAACCCGGCCAACAAACGTCGTCTGGATATTATCGTGGTCGGTACCGGCCTGGCCGGTGCTTCGGCTGCTGCTTCTTTCGGCGAGATGGGCTTCAATGTGCTTAACTTCTGCATACAGGATTCTCCTCGCCGTGCGCACTCCATCGCTGCACAGGGAGGTATCAATGCCGCCAAGAACTACCAGAACGACGGCGACTCCGTTTATCGACTCTTCTACGATACGATCAAAGGAGGTGACTATCGTGCTCGCGAGGCCAACGTATATCGTCTGGCCGAAGTGTCCAATGCCATTATAGACCAGTGTGTGGCTCAGGGTGTACCCTTTGCTCGCGAATACGGTGGCCTACTGGACAACCGTTCTTTCGGTGGAGCGCAGGTATCTCGTACTTTCTATGCTCGTGGTCAGACGGGACAGCAGTTGCTCCTCGGAGCCTATTCGGCTCTCTCCCGTCAGGTCGGTTTGGGTAAGGTGAAGCTTTATACTCGCTACGAGATGCTCGACGTGGTGCTTATCGACGGTCGTGCTCGCGGTATTCTGGCTCGCAATTTGGTGACGGGCAAGATCGAACGCTTTGCAGCACATGCCGTGGTAATTGCCACGGGTGGTTATGGCAATGCCTTCTTCCTTTCTACCAATGCAATGGCATCTAACGGCTCTGCCGCATGGCAGTGCTATAAGAAAGGTGCTTTCTTCGCCAATCCATGTATGGCTCAGATCCATCCCACTTGTATTCCCGTACACGGGGACTACCAGTCCAAGCTGACACTCATGTCCGAGTCGCTCCGTAATGACGGTCGTATCTGGGTGCCTAAAGACATAGAGGATGCCGGACGTCTTCAGCGCGGTGAGATCAAAGGAAAAGACATTCCCGAAGAGAAGCGCGACTACTATCTGGAGCGTCGCTATCCGGCCTTCGGCAACCTGGTGCCTCGTGATGTGGCCAGCCGTGCTGCCAAAGAACGTTGCGATGCCGGTTATGGTGTGAACAATACGGGCCTTGCCGTATTCCTCGACTTCGGCGATGCCATCAAACGTTTGGGACGCGACGTGGTGGAGCAGAAGTACGGCAACCTCTTCCAGATGTATGAGAAGATCGCAGATGAGAATCCGTACGAAACGCCGATGATGATCTATCCGGCTATCCACTATACGATGGGTGGTCTCTGGGTGGATTACGAGCTGATGACTACCATCCCGGGCCTGTTTGCCATCGGAGAAGCCAACTTCTCTGATCACGGAGCCAACCGTCTCGGTGCTTCTGCTCTCATGCAGGGTCTGGCTGACGGTTACTTCGTTATTCCTTATACGATGCAGAACTATCTGGCCGATCAGATTCAGGTGCCGCGCTTCAGCACGGATCGTCCCGAATTCGAAGCTGCCGAGAAAGAGTTGCAAGACCGCATAACCCGTATCATGAATGTCAAAGGCAATAAGTCCGTGGACGACCTTCACAAGGAGCTGGGCCACATCATGTGGGATAATGTGGGAATGGGACGAGACAAAGCCGGTTTGGAAAAAGCCATTGTGAAGCTGGACGAGCTGAAGAAAGAGTTCTGGAGCAATGTCTATGTGCCGGGTGAAGCCAATGACCTTAACGTAGAGCTGGAGAAAGCCCTCCGATTGGCGGACTTCATCGAGATAGGTACGCTGATGGCGCACGATGCCATGGACCGCGAAGAAAGTTGTGGCGGGCATTTCCGTATCGAGCACCAGACAGAAGAGGGTGAAGCCAAACGTGACGATGAGAACTTCGCTTACGTTTCCTGTTGGGAATATCAGGGAGAAGACAAGGATCCGATCATGTACAAGGAAGAACTGGTATATGAAGAGACTGTCCGTGCACAACGTAACTACAAGAGCTAATTAGTCCACCGCTAAATACAGAATCAAAATGGATAAGAATATCAATATATCGGTTAAGGTTTGGCGTCAGAAGGGACCGAAGGAAAAAGGACACTTCGAGACGTATCAATTGCAAAACATTTCGCAAAGTGCCTCTTTCCTCGAAATGATGGATATCCTGAACGAGCAGTTGATCAAGGAGCATAAAGCTCCGGTGGTGTTCGACCACGACTGTCGCGAAGGTATTTGCGGTATGTGCTCACTCTACATCAACGGTCATCCCCACGGGCTGGACGATAGCATCACCACTTGTCAGCTGCACATGCGTCGTTTCGATGATGGTGATACGATCACGATAGAGCCTTGGCGCTCGGCCGGCTTCCCTGTGATCAGAGACCTCATGGTGGATCGCTCGGCTTATGACAAGATCATTCAGTCCGGCGGATTCGTTTCCGTCAATACGGGGGGTATCCCCGATGCCAACGCTATCCCCATTTCCAAGAAGAATGCGGATGAGGCCATGGATGCAGCGGCTTGTATCGGCTGTGGAGCTTGTGCGGCAGCATGCAAGAACGGTTCGGCTATGCTCTTCGTATCGGCCAAGGTGAGCCAGTTGGCTCTTCTTCCGCAGGGACGTATCGAGGCTGCGCGCCGTGCCAAAGCTATGGTGGCCAAGATGGATGAACTCGGATTCGGGAACTGTACGAATACACGTGCATGTGAAATGGAATGCCCGAAGAACGTATCGATCAGCCACATTGCTCGTCTGAACAGGGAGTACATCGTCGCTAAGAATCGTGACTGATCGCTCCTCCTGATTTTTTTTAAGAGGTCGTGCAAGGGAACGAATCCCGAGCACGACCTTTCTGTTTTCGGAGCATGCCGTGATATGGGATTATATCAAGTGTATTTCCTCGTATTATATGGTCAATACTTAATCAGTCAATCAAGAATAATTTCTACATTTGCGAAAATGCTTTGCATTAAGATCTTCGGACAATGGTAGAAGAGTCAACACAATAAAAAAGTAGAGAGCAATGAATTTATCTCACATCGAACATCTCGGTATTGCGGTCAAAAGTATCGAAGAAGCCCTCCCATACTACGAAAATGTATTGGGACTCAAGTGTTACAGCATTGAGGAAGTACCCGACCAAAAGGTGCGTACCGCATTTATGATGGTAGGGCAGACCAAGCTGGAATTGTTGGAGCCGACCTCTGACGAAAGCCCTATTGCCAAATTCATAGAAAAGCGTGGAGAAGGTATCCATCACATTGCTTTTTGTGTGGAAGATGCCAACGAAGCATTGGCCGATGCCGCCTCTAAAGGCATTAAGCTGATCGACGAAAAAGCTCGCAAAGGAGCAGAGGGCTTGAATATCGGTTTCTTGCACCCGAAGAGTACTATGGGTGTGCTGACCGAGGTATGTGATCATAAATAATAGTAACGACCCTACGGGCGACCGGACAGTGCCGACTGCTTTCCGGCGAGTATGCCTGTATGTCATGAAATAGCAAACCTAACTATTTAGAAAAGAATATGAGTTTTCAACTGGAAAGAGTAAAAGAGCTGATCCAATTGCGTGAAAAAGCTCGCCTTGGTGGTGGAGAAAAGAGAATTGAGGCCCAGCACCAAAAAGGTAAATACACCGCTCGTGAACGTATAGCAATGCTGTTGGACGAGGGTAGCTTCGAGGAATTGGATATGTTCGTCAAGCACCGTTGTACCAACTTCGGAATAGACAAGACACAATTCCTCGGCGATGGTGTAGTGGTCGGTAGTGGTACGATCGACGGCCGTTTGGTATATGTTTTCGCACAAGACTTCACCGTATTCGGTGGTGCTCTCTCGGAAATGCTTGCTTCCAAGATCTGTAAGGTGATGGAGCTGGCTATGCGTATGGGTGCTCCTGTGATCGGTCTGAACGATTCGGGCGGTGCACGTATTCAGGAAGGTGTGAATGCTCTTAAAGGATACGGCGAGATTTTCGAAAACAATATCCTTGCTTCCGGTGTGATTCCTCAGATTTCCGCCATTTTCGGCCCATGTGCCGGCGGTGCCGTGTATTCTCCGGCTCTGACAGACTTTACCATCATGTCGCGTGGTACGAGCTATATGTTCCTCACAGGTCCGAAGGTTGTAAAGACCGTAACGGGTGAGGATGTAACGCAGGAGCAGCTTGGAGGAGCAGACGTGCATGCCTCCAAGAGCGGTGTGGCTCACTTTGCAGTTAATAGTGAAGAAGACGGTATCCGTCTGATCCGCCACCTCTTGAGCTTCTTGCCCCAGAACAATCTGGAAGAGGCTCCCTATGTGGAGTGCGATGACCCCATCGATCGTCTGGAAGACTCATTGAACGAAATTATCCCCGACGAGGCTAACCGTCCTTACGATATGTACGAAGTGATCGGATCTATCGTAGACCATGGCGAATTCCTCGAAGTACATCGTGATTATGCCAGGAATATCATCGTTGGTTTTGCTCGCTTCAATGGCCAGAGCGTAGGTATCGTAGCCAACCAATCACAGGTGATGGCCGGCTGTCTCGACTCCAATGCATCGCGTAAGGCAGCTCGTTTCGTCCGCTTCTGCGATGCTTTCAATATTCCTTTGGTTACTCTGGTGGATGTGCCGGGATTCCTGCCGGGTACTGGCCAGGAGTACAATGGTGTGATTACGCACGGAGCCAAGTTGCTCTATGCTTACGGTGAGGCTACTGTGCCTAAGGTAACGGTTACGCTGCGCAAGGCATACGGCGGTGCTTACATCGTGATGAGCTCTAAGCACTTGCGCAGTGACATCAACTATGCATGGCCCTCTGCTGAGATTGCAGTGATGGGTCCGAGCGGAGCTGTAGAAGTAATTTTTGCCAAAGAGGTGGCAGCAGCCGAGAATCCTCAGCAAGCAGCATTGGAAAAGGAAGAAGAATATCGTCAGGCTTTTGCCAATCCGTACAATGCAGCCTCTTACGGCTACATGGATGATGTGATCGAGCCTCGCAATACTCGTTTCCGCATTATTCGTGCTCTTGAACAGCTTCGTACGAAAAAGCAAACTATTCCGGCTAAGAAACACGACAATGTGCCTCTTTAATAAGAGGAGTTTAGTGCATCGACCATGAATATTAGCAGGTTTAGCCATATCCTTCTGACTTTGTTTGTCATAGCCTCCGGACAGCTCTTTGCCCAGCAGGCAGCACAGCTTCGCTTGAATGAAGTGATGACCCTGAATGTGCACAACTATCAGGACAGCTATGGCAATCATAAGCCGTGGATTGAAATATACAATTCTTCAGCCGCTACGGTGGATATCAAAGGTTGTTATTTGACCGATGATCTATCCAAGTTGAAGAAGTATATGATTCCCAAAGGAGATGTTATGACTGCGATAAAACCGCATCAGCATCTACTCTTTTGGGCAGATAATGATCCGTACAAAGGAACTTTCCACCTGAACTTCACCCTCGACCCCGAAGTCTCCACCATCATTGCCTTGGTGGATGCAGACGGACGAACGATCATCGATAGCATCCGTATTCCTGCCGGTATACCGGCTGACTGTAGTTACGGGCGTTTGATCGATGGGGTAGGAGAGATAGGGGATGCTTCTGCTTGGGATATATTGCCAAAGGTTACACCAAGCACCAACAACATAATTCTCGATTCGAATGCCAAACTGGATCGATTGAAGGAATCCGATCCTTTAGGCGGTATTATGACACTGACAGCTATGATGGTTGTCTTCTTCGGTCTGTTGGTGCTCTCCTTTGTCTTTTGGCTCATCGGCTCTCTCTCGATTCGGATATCCAATCGTAGAGCTATCGAGGCCGGTGCAGGTCTGCGCATGCGTTCAGCCACCCGCGCCGGTATAAGCGGCGAGGTTACTGCTGCTATCTGTATGGCTTTGAGCGAATCGCAGAATGACGTTCATGATATTGAGAATACCATATTGACTATCCGACGGGTGGAGCGCAAGTATTCACCATGGAGTTCTAAGATATATGGATTGAGATCTCCTATCGAAAGGCATATGTTCACAAGTAAACATGATAGACAATGAAAGAAAAAGATAAGAAAGCTGCCCCCACTAAAAAAGCAAAAGCTACTACCCCCAAGACCGGAAAGGCGAAGAAAGGAGCTATGACGGACGACATCTATGCTGCTATCTCGGTGGCTCTCTATCAAGAGACCTATGAAGCTCATGATGCTGAACCTATGAGGCTCACGATCAAGCGTCATCGTCATTCTGCTTGGAGTTTGAAGACGCTTATGCTTCGTCAGCTTCCTAAATAATCTCATTCAATCACGACATTAAAAAACATGACAAAACAATGAAAGAGTATAAATATAAAATCAACGGAAACGAATACAATGTCGTTATCAACAGCATCGAAGATGGATTGGCAGACATCGAAGTTAACGGTACTCCCTATAAGGTGGAAATACTTGCCGAGAAGAAAAAAGCATCGAAGCCTGCAATCAAACATCCGACCGTCACGGCTGCACCTGTAGCAGCTGCACCCGTTGCCCCTGCAGCTTCAGCTTCAGCTTCAGCCGGAGGGCAAGGTACAGGCGTCAAGTCTCCGCTTCCCGGTGTCATCCTTGACGTTTGCGTTAAGGTCGGAGACGAAGTCAAGGTCGGCCAGAAGGTTGCTGTTCTCGAAGCCATGAAGATGGAAAATAATATCAATGCGGATCGAGACGGTAAAATCGTTGCCGTGAAGGTCAACAAAGGCGATTCCATCCTCGAGGGTTCTGATATCGTTATAATCGGCTAATGATATGACCGGATTCGGGAGCTTCTTAGCAAACAATATCGAGGTATTCCTCTCTTACACAGGCTTCGCCAATGCCACACTCGGCCACTTGGTGATGATTCTGGTCGGATTGCTATTCATTTTTCTGGCCATCCGGTATGAGTTTGAGCCTATGTTGCTCATTCCGATCGGATTTGGAATCCTCATTGGTAATATCCCCTTCAAAGATGCCGGTCTGCAGATCGGTATTTACGAAGAAGGATCGGTGCTGAATATCCTCTATCAAGGGGTAACTAAAGGATGGTATCCGCCGCTCATATTTTTGGGTATCGGTGCGATGACCGATTTCTCTGCTCTTATCGCTAATCCGAAGCTGATGCTGATCGGTGCGGCAGCACAGTTCGGTATCTTCGGTGCCTACATATTGGCTTTGTACCTTGGGTTCGAACCCAACCAGGCCGGTGCTATCGGTATTATCGGAGGAGCAGATGGGCCTACGGCTATCTTCCTCTCGTCCAAGTTGGCTCCGAACTTGCTGGGTGCCATCGCAGTCTCTGCATACTCCTATATGGCCTTGGTGCCGATCATCCAACCTCCTATTATGCGTCTTCTGACCACGAAGAAGGAGCGTATGATTCGGATGAAACCGCCACGTGCCGTGTCTACTACGGAGAAGCAGATATTCCCGATAGTGGGGCTGCTGCTTACTACTTTTCTTGTGCCTTCAGGTTTGCCCTTGCTGGGAATGCTATTCTTCGGTAATCTTTTGAAAGAGAGCGGTGTTACTCGGCGTTTGGCTGAGACGGCACGTGGCCCGTTGATCGATGTCATTACCATTCTTTTGGGCGTTACGGTGGGAGCTTCTACCCAGGCCACTCAGTTCCTGACATGGAACTCGATCAAGATTTTCATTTTGGGAGCTTTCTCTTTCATCATTGCTACGATGGCCGGTGTTTTGTTCGTGAAGATTCTCAACCTCTTCTTGCGACACAAGCTCAATCCATTGATCGGCAATGCAGGGGTTTCTGCTGTACCCGACTCTGCACGTATTTCACAGATCGAAGGCCTAAAGGCCGATCCGACAAACTACCTGCTGATGCACGCTATGGGGCCTAATGTGGCCGGTGTGATCGGCTCGGCGGTTGCTGCCGGTATCTTACTCGGATTCCTCGCCTAAGAGAGTTTCCATAATCTCAATATGCCGTCCATTGAACAGCCTTTTCTGTTCGGTGGGCGGTTTTTTCTTTTGCATCCGGCAAGGAGCAGTTGCGCTAATAATACGACAGCTATTTTTCCAATCCTTGCTCGAAGAGGGCATCGACAGAAGTGAAAAACGTCTCAGCCTGCACCGCTGCAGGCTGAAGAGAGAAGGATCTTAGGCCTAAAAACAACTAAGAAAATCGGTATTGTGACCGAAAAATAGGAGCCCAAAAGTTTTCAACAGCGAAGACGAGTTTAGAATCATTCCAAATAAGTCGGCTCTAAGAAGTCTGATTTTGATGAAAAGAGATCGGCATACGCCCTTTTTCAGATCGAAATACCTTTCCCTTCATGTCGAATAACGATCTATATATAAACCATTTTCAATTTATATATAAATCGTTTCTCATTTATATATAAAACGTTTTCAATATATATACAGATCGAAAATGATTTGTATATAAATCGCAGCCCCCAAAACGCTATCTCGTAAGCTGATAAAACAAAGGCACCCACCCGATTCTCTTATAAATCGGGTGGGTGCCTTATATGTTATAGAAGCTATCGAATGCCTATTCGTGCTTACTCCTCATGGAATAAAAACTCTTTTGTCCACATACCACGATGGTATATACCTGTATAGGCCGGATGAAACCCGCCTAATGACCGTATAGAAAGAGAGAAGTCAGAGAGTATCATATTTGTTGTAATTAAGTAGTTAGTAAACGTTCGTAAAGCTGTTCGATAGACAAACCCTCTCTGATATACCACCATTTACATTGCCGAGAGCACTCTATCGCTCTGCAAAAGTAGCAAAAAATCCCAGCCGTATAGGCCCGGTTGCTGCACTTTTATCGTTATCGCTATTGGTATCGAACAGCTTGTTCGAAAAGACGAAGCTCTGAACTCATTTCTCAGTTTTTGCCTTAAATTTGTTCCGTTATTACACTTGCTATTGAAAAGTGCGAGCTGTTGATAGCCAATTTCTTTTGCTTAAATCATTGAATCTGATCAAAAAATAGACTAAAGTTTGTCTGTGAAAGCCCATTTGCAAATGAAGAGTAAATGGATATTTATACAATGGTTTAAATATAATAATATAAGAATGAAAGACGACTCTACAAATAAATTTGGCTCCTTGAATTTAGCGGTTCTTGTCCTTTCCGTTTATGTTCTTGGTGCATTGATCGTTGATACGACAATAAAGTTGCCCGAAGAAACTTCCCGACTTCTGAATTATATTGATCTTGCTATTTGTATATTCTTTTTTGCCGAGTTTTGTATCAGGTTGTACCATGCTGATAGTAAGATGAAGTTTATGCGTTGGGGTTGGATTGATTTGGTTTCGAGTATCCCGATGATAAATTTTTTGCGGTTTGGTCGAGTTTTTAGATTGATTCGTCTATTCCGAATTTTGAGGGCTTTTCGCACGACAAAGGAATTTGTTACCTATGTTTTTAGAATCAAAGCACAGGGCGCATTTACTTCAGCCACGATTTTAGCCATCTTATTGATCATTTTCTCTTCCATAGCGATTCTTCAAGTCGAAAATGCGCCGACCAGCAATATCACAACAGCGGAAGATGCTATTTGGTGGTCTTACGTTACGATCACAACTGTCGGCTATGGAGACAAATACCCCGTAACAACCGAAGGAAGAATCATTGCAATGTTTTTGATGACTGCAGGAGTAGGGCTTTTCGGAACTTTTACAGCCTATATTGCTTCCTTATTTGTCTCAGATAACAAAAAAGAAGAAACAGAAACAAAAGAATGATTGTCAATCTTATTGCTGCTGTTGCCTGATATTGAGCAGAATAACAGCTGATACCGCTTCCACTTAATTCCACTCATGAACTCTATTATCAAATAGATGGTTGTACAACGAAAGGGGCAAGTTGTATTCTTTTCCGATTGGAGGAGATAGATTGACACCAATGCATTGTTTAGATTCTAATCTGTTTTGAAGGTATAAGATTCCCGATTAAATACATTGGCAGTGCTAAAAAACAAATCCCTCAGTAAGGCGGTCGGCCTTGCTGAGGGATTGTTATAATTGTCCTAAGGACAGTATAATGCTTTAGTAGGAGTAGGGCGAGAGTTTTATTGCTCGGGGGCAAACATGGGATCCCATGCGGGCAGGCGTATGGGCGTGGTCTTCAGGATGTCGAGCACCTTGGCCGGTACATACTTCTTGTTTACAACCAAACGGAATGTATAGGCATCGAACCATTCGTCAGTGATGATCAGGTGACCCTGTGCACCGTTGTTGGCTCCCCAACTGTTCTCTACCATCCATTTGGTGGGCTTGCCGTTCGCGTCCAGATCCACTGCCATAAGTGTCATGGCGTGCGTAGAACCACTATCGAATGTCTGTATGCGTTCCTTCTTGCTGAGCGTGAATTCTTCGCCGAGCAGTGAGGCATAGTCGTTATTGTCCATAGCCAATATGCCACGAGTACGATCCAACTCCTTACCAACATCGCAAGAGTAGTACATCATGGTGCTGTCTTTGATGGATGCGATAGCCATCTGCTTGAGGTCTTCCATCGGTACATTCACGTATGTCCAGTTCTTGCCGTCGTAGTTGTGGCGGTCATAGTCGATCTCAAAGAGTTTGTAGAAAGGACGACTGGGATCGTTCATGATCATGACGTAATCCTCGCGCATATCTTCATGCACAAACTGCTTGAAGAAGCTCTGCGGTGTGTATTTCTGTGTAGAGATCACCTTGCCGGATGCATCGCGCATGCTCCATGTAAACTCCGTGGGAGGCTCCCCGAGGTTCATGACGAGCAGACGATAGACACGCTTGAGAATGTCTTTCTTCTGTGCTTCCAGCTTCGCCTCACCGGCTCCCTTTTCGGCAGCCTGACGCAAGCGCATACCACCTTGGCGCAGTACTTTGGAGAGGATGCGGTTGAGGGATGTGGTATTGTTGCTATTGCGAGTCTCGGGCATCACCTCGGCAGGTACGAGACCGTACTTCATCAGATTCTCCGATACACCGGTGTATTGTCCGCCGTCGCCAATCGGATTTTTGAAGAGCCATTCCACCATTTTGTCGTCAATCGGTTTGTTTCTGGTGTCGATGATCCCTTGCAAGAAGAGGTTGGATTTCTCCAATTGATCCCAAAAGAACGAATAGTTGTGGGAGAAGAAGAAAGAATCCATATTGTTGTCCGTTATCATCCTTGATCGCAGGACATTCATGCCGGTGAAGAGCCAGCAACGGCCACTTTGCTGCTGATCGGATATGCCTTTGCTTTGGACACGATGGCTAAACTGAGCGTCGGGAAAATCCGTCTTGGCACTGTTTGTAAAGGTCATACCGTTAGCTATGACTGCATTGCGCAAAGCTCTATCGGCCGGTGTGCCGGCATAAGATGAGCGGATCTCTTCGAGCACTTTGGGTGTGAGAGCTCCTTTTGCATTCTGAGCCTGCATCGATCCTGCTACGGAAGCAGCAGCAAACGCAAGCGATGCAACAAAAATCTTTTTGTTCATTACCTATTAGTTTGGATTAAAATGTTGTTTGCGAGAGAAAAAGGCTGTGTGTCAGCGAATCACTGCGAAGCGAATTAGTTTGGACTTTTTCGATGCCGGATCGTACACTGCAACGGCATATACGCCCGAAGCTACCCTATTGCCATCGGCACCTCGAGCATTCCATTTGACTTCGGTGGTTACGCTCTCAGTCTGGTATAGCAGTCTGCCGGTGGTATCGGTGATTTTGACACTACAGCCGGCTTGCAGTCCGGCAATGGTGACGCCATCGGGATATTCCGGTCTTAGCGGATTGGGGTATACATAGACGCCGTCCAGTTCGGAAGCTGATCCACTCCCCGTACCCGTTTGGAACGTCATCAGTCCGTCCGCCGTACCGATGTACAGCAGTCCGTTATCGTCATTTAAGGCCAGGGATAGTATGTTGTTAGAAAGCAAAGGGCTGTTTTCTACGGTAAATTGCGCGAGGATCTTACTGCAATCTTCCGAAAGGAGATAGAGTCCTGTCCCTTGGGTGGCGACCCATTTGTGATTGAGTTTGTCCACGACGATGTCTGTCACCGTCACCTTGTCCAGCACATAGTACAAATTGGGTTCTTCTCCTCCGACCGGCCGAACAGCGATAGGGGTAGAAGTCGAGGACAATACTCCGGCGGCATTGTAGACGCCGAAAATGCCTATATCCGATCCCATCCAGACAGAGCCGTTATGATCGACGGCCATTGCATAGATAGTCTTATGTCCTATGGCTGCCCCGAGGCGATTGACAAACTGCTCGACGTAAAGATGGCTGTCGTCCGAAGTCGTTTCCGGTGTACCCCGATCGTTGAAGATCAAGACACCTTTGCGCGTGGATCCGCCACTACGGTGAAGTATATTTACCCATTTGTCTCCGTTGGGTAGGATAATCATATTGCCGAAGGAGGCCAGATTGGCTACATCCGGATAGCTGAAAGAATGCCATGTGCTACTCTGCGGATCGTACATGAAGATGTTCTTGCCTACGGCACCGAGCGTCCCCCAGAGGTTGCCCTTATTGTCGAAGGCAATCGCTTTCACACGGGCATCTCCGGGATTACATTCTGCGATAGCAGTTTCGTTTCCCGAATAGCGAGCTATCGCTTTGCCATCCTTGAATTCGAACAGACCGTTTCCCCATGTACCGACAAAAAAGTGATCGGGGTCTCCGTTGGAAACAGCTATATCGACAGCATCATTGAAACTGAATCCGCCGCCCAACTGTTCCTGTACGGTCTTCTTGTCGAAGTTAGTCCATCGGTTGCCGTCGTATAGCTTCACCATACCGGCATGTCCCATCAGGTTTGTTCCCCAGAGTCCGCTGGCTGCATACAGACGTCCGTGACTAAACCGCATCTCGTAGAAATCATTGTCCCCCGGTCCGTCGAATGCTACAGGCATGGCTTCGGCCGTACTTCCCTCTGCGAGAAGAAGTGAAGCCAAACCTTCTTCTCCCAATGCTATGTATGCCGTATTGCTTTCGCTCATGGCACCGACACCAAGGACGTCGGCTATAGGAAATTGTGTCGTTTTGCGACCTTTTTCTATGAAATAAATTCGATTCTCGGCACAGATGAACAGACCACGATCTGTCACATGCAGTCGTGAATCGGCGGAGGAAGAGAGCAATAGCTCCGGCTCTAACGATTGGTTTGCAGCGACATATACACGGCCATCGGCGAGCAGGAAACAGATGTCTTCCCCGACAATGCCCAGACCGGTGACCGAGCCCATCGGCAAATTCAAAGACAAGGCTGTCCATGCGGCCGGATCTTGCAGGTTATCGGTCTCTTTTCCGATGAAGAGCTGCCCTTCTTTCAGCATCAGCAAGCGATCATTGTCCAACTTAGCCACATCGGTCACCTTAGTTCCCTTGGCGTAGGTAGCCGGTATGCGAGCTTCGGCGACATCCAGAACGGAGAGGCCGAATCCTCCTGCCAAATAAGCCCTGTTGCCTACGATCAAAAGGCGATTGAGCGTTTTGTCTATCAAATCGATATTGTCTTTCAATGCAGGTACGTTGGTCACACGGCCTGCTTCGTCCAAGATGTCGATATTGCCTGATGCATAGTATATGACCAAGGATTTTAGTTGCTCGGAGTAGGCTATGCTGCTTACCGATGTATCGCTGAGTCCGCTGATACGGTCGAAGATCTTTGCCTCATGGGGAGCTTCTTTGCCCACCGAGTAAAGTACTCCGTTGGCTACGGCAAAGACTTTCTTGGGCGTTTCTACGGCTTTTTCCGTCTTGTGGATAGCCAAGAGGGTATTCCAAATGCCTTCCTCTTGAGCTTGGAGAGAAAAAGAGGTGAACAATAAGCAGACGACAAGAGCCTGCAAGAGGCTGAATCTTATTTTGCACATAATAAAAAATCGCGGAGCTGTGCCACCGCCAAAGCACGATGACTGATTTGATTTTTGGTTTCTTCTCCCATTTCTGCAAAGCTGAGCGTGTGTCCCTCCGGGATGAAAACGGGGTCATAGCCGAAGCCGCCCGATCCTCTGCATTCAGATGCTATGGTACCTTCGATCTTCCCTTCGAAGAAGTGTTTTCCATGATCATCGATCAGGGCGATCACGGTACGGAAGCATGCTTTTCTGGGATGTGGTACACTGCTCAATGCTTCGAGTAGTTTCCGTACATTGGCATCGGCATTGGTCGGTTCTCCTGCGTACCGTGCAGAGTGGACGCCGGGTGCTCCGTCAAGAGCTTCTACTTCCAAGCCTGTGTCGTCAGCAAAGCAAGGTAAACCATATCGTTTGTGAACAAATTCTGCTTTGAGCAAAGCATTTCCCTGTAGTGTGTCGGCCGTTTCGGGAATATCCTCCCGACAACCTATTTCGTCCAGCCCGACAATCTCCACCTTTCCCTCAAGAATATGACGAATCTCGTTGAGCTTATGTGGATTGTTTGTGGCAAAAATGAGTTTTTCCATTATTTTTGTTAGACCGTGCCCCAAGCAAAAGTGGAGCGAAATTCATAACGTAGCAAAAATAAAATAATATATGGACATAGAGCAAGCTCGAGAGCTATGCTTGTCACTGCCACAGGTGGAGGAGAGTTTCCCGTTCGATGATGTTACGTTGGTTATGAAAGTAGCCGGCAAAATGTTTGCTCTGATACCCCTTGATTCCGAAAAGAAAGTCATCGCACTCAAATGCGATCCCGATCGGTCCGAACATTTAAGGATGCACTACGAGGGTATCACAGGGGCTTTTCATATGAACAAACGACATTGGAACAGCGTAGCTTTGGACTCGGATGTCCCTGCCGATCTGATTGCACGGCTCATCCGACATTCGTACGCTCTTGTTGTATCCAAACTCCCTAAATACATCCGTACACAACCGCCTTTCGATGGAGTCCAAGAAGAACAGTTGGTCTGAAGAGTATCTGATCCATCTGCCCGAAACGGCCAGCACCAACTCCTATCTCTCCGATCTTTTGATGCAGGATCCCGACCTGCCTGCGTGGACCGTGGTCATGACAGACAATCAGACTGCGGGACGAGGACAGCAGGGCAATAGCTGGTTCGCGTCTTCGGGCTTGAACCTGACCTTTTCCGTTCTGCTGAGGCCGACCATGCTTCCTGCGCAGCAGCAATTCGATCTCTCCCGATTGTGTGCTCTCTCCGTGCTCCATACACTCTCCGACCTTCTTCCTTCTGCCGAGATGCTCAGCATCAAATGGCCGAACGATATATACTATGGAGACAGGAAAATAGCAGGCATACTGATCGAACACAGCCTGACGGGCAGCAACCTCGACTACAGCATTCTGGGTGTCGGTCTCAATATCAACGAAAGCGACTATCCGAGCTATCTCCCCAATCCTACATCGGTCCGGATCATTCTGGGGCATTCGGTAGATCGTATGGAGATATTCCGCTCTTTTATGCAGGAGATGCGTTCACTCTACAGACACATAGAAGAGCATACTGCCGACCAGCTTCACACTCGTTATATGCAGTGTCTTTACAGGAGGGTAGGGTACCATCCCTTCCAAGATAAGGAAGGGCGTTTCGATGCCATAATTGCCGATGTATTGCCTTCCGGAGAGCTGTTGTTGGTGCGTGCCGATGGTAGAAAGTCCTCATATGCTTTCAAAGAAATCGCCTATGTCCTTTGTTGATTAGATTGTTCCATTACCTGTTTCTGACTTCCTTATGAGAAAATCCGATCGTCTCGACATTCTCTTTCTGCAACTCGTAGCTGTTACCTCTCTCGTGTTGTGCCATGCAGCTCCTCGTCAGCTGGACAACTTACCGTCGTGGTTCCCTTTCTACATAGAGCATTTCTATATGAGAGTTCCCCTCTTCTTTTTTATTTCTGGTTTTCTGTGGGCTTTGGGGGAAAGAAAGAGGGTAGGGAAAACGGCTTATCAGGTGATCAGGAAAAAAGCCAAGCGTTTGCTTCTTCCTTACCTCTTTATGGGGACGGTGGCATTCCTGCCTAAAGTCCTACTGAGTGCCTACACATACCACCCGATGGAGGCCTCCCTTTCCGGATATGTCAGCAGCTTTCTTTTTCCGGCAACGAATGCTATTCGCTTTCTGTGGTTTTTGCCCTGCTTGTTCAGTCTATTTTGCCTGGTTGTTTTTTATCCTCGGAAGTGGATGGAGGGACCGAAGATTTTCGGAGCTTACCTCATCGCCTGCCTTCTGCATATAGTCACCGAATACATCCCTGTGGCATTCGAGGATGATCCTTTCTGTATTATAGCAGCCTTTAACAATTTTCACTACTTCGTTCTGGGTATGATGTTATACCGCTATTCCGATCGTATAGTTTCCAGACGAGTATCGGTAGCCCTGCTTATCGCTTTCCATGTGGCACTTTTCTCCCGTTTCTTTATGCCCGAGCAGTCATCGTTCTTGGGGGTATTGAACTGGTCTTATTATACCCTGTTCATTGTTGTCCTTTATGGCGTGTCGGTAAAAATCGGAGACAAGGTGATGCCTGCTCCATTGCTCCACGGTATAGGGTTGTACAGCTATCCTATATTCATTTTTTCATGGTTCGTGCTGGTCGCATTGAGAATAGTCCTTTATGACCGCTATGAGCTGAGCACCATGATGATCAATGGAGCTATTGCCATTAGTTTCATAGCCGGTTTGTTCATACCGCTTTACCTGTCCAAGTTTTTGGACAGGAAACTTCCGGTTTCTCTCAAGCCGTTGGTCGGATTGTAAGCAGACGCAGAGGAGCTGCGCAAGAAGGGAAAGTTAAGGTTTGAACTTACGAAGAGAAAAACTGTCGATAACGAACGGACTCAAAGACATGATTCCGGCCGAATCAGGGAAGCCTCGCAAATAGCCATAGACACGGCTCACACTCGCAGAGTCCGGCACTGAAGTTGTCAGCATATTTATTCCCGGATTCACAGGTCGGCTGACCGTAAGAACGGTATTGTCGGTGCAAACCAATTGGAGAAACATCTCCATCGTTGCATCAGGACGAAGTTGTAGACCTCTCAGCCTCGTGACAAATTCCAATCGGGTGCCTTCCTTATAAGCTGTACCTGGTGTGATGATGAAAGACCTGTTCAGGAATGGCATCTCCTGCCGGTAGAAACACGTACTATCTCCGGCCAGCATATTGATCGAATCCAGTTCGTAGAACGAACCATCGAGCATATCCATCCCTTTCTTCTCACGCTCCAACGTAATCTGCTTGTCCAGATCGATTCGCTGCTTTTCCAGTTCATCCCGAACGCTTTGGCAGATGGCGATATACTCTTCCAAATCATGGCGACCATACCACATCAGCGTGCTGTCGTAATCCATGCGAGTAGTGCCGTACTTGGCAAACAGATTGGTGTAAACCGCTTCACGAACACTATCCGTCAAATTCGGATCGTATATATTAGCAAAGTGACCATCGGCCACATAAAGTTCGACCATCAGATCCTTCAACTTCTTTTTCGGGATCTTTTTATAGCCGCTTCGGCTACAACCTCCCAGTAGTGCAAGAGAGGCTATGCTCACAATCAATATGACGTACAAACGTCTCATTCTCTCTTTGTTGGCTCGGAATCCTCTGTGGTGCCTTCCGGCAATGTCTTTTTCCCATCGAGCAGGAGACTCACCGTACGCGGATAACATACCAATAGCAGTATCAACCCGATGGAGATACAGGAATCGGCAAAGTTGAAGACCGGATGGAAAAAGACAAACTCTTCACCTCCCCAGAAAGGAAGCCACGAAGGAAATACTCCCTCTATCAAAGGGAAGTAAAACATATCCACTACTCGACCGTGAAACCACGTCTCATAGCCACCTCCTGAAGGAAATAGTTGTGCAATCTGTCCGTGACTGCCGGAAAAGATGACCCCATAGAAAATAGAATCGATAATATTCCCGATACCACCGGCAATGATCAGAGACAAACAAGAGAGAAAGGCGAGTGTATGCTCTCGCTTTCGTACCAATTTGGCCAATAAATAGATACAAAAGCCCATGGCAACGATGCGAAAGAGACTCAAGAAGAGTTTGCTCCCTAATTCTATTCCGAAAGCCATCCCGGGATTTTCCACGAAATGGATCTGAAACCAAGGGGCGACAACGTGCGACTGCCCCAGTACCATAGTCGTCTTCACCCATATCTTGATCACCTGATCTACGACCAGAAGCAAGACAATGAGAGCTGCGACTACTTTTCCCTGAGGCAGACGGGAGAGAAAAGAAGCCATCTATTATTTCTTCTCGTTCATTTTGGCCTCTATGCTCAGCGTAGCATGAGGTACGGCGCGAAGTCGTTCTTTGGGAATAAGTTTGCCCGTTTCGCGGCAAACGCCGTAAGTCTTATTCTCGATACGTATCAGAGCAGCTTGCAAGTTTTGGATAAACTTCATCAGTCGCTGTGCCAAGCGTCCGGATTCCTCTTTCGACAGTGTAGCTGCACCCTCCTCCAACACCTTGAACGTGGGAGAGGTATCAGACACATCATTACCCTCTGAATTGCTGACGCCCGCACGCAACTGCTCGTAGTCCTTGCGAGCCTGATCCAATTTGGCCAAAATTATTTGCTTGAATTCTTCCAACTCTTCGTCGGTGTAGCGTGTTTTTTCTACCATTTGTATCTAAATAATCGTTAGTGGAACAGATTTCTCGGCAGACAGAAAATTCATATCTGCCTCCGAAGTCTATCCCTGATGTTTAACAACTTGTATGCTAAGGACAAAATCATCGAAATCCAGCTCCATTCCATCGCTGACAGCATCGCTGATCTCCAACGATTCGGCCTGGATTTGCTGGGCGATATAGTCATGGTGTTCTGCCACCACTTTATCCATAATATCGTTAGACAAGAGAAGGACATTCACCTTGTCCGACACTTCGAAACCGCTTTGCTTGCGGATATTCTGCACACGATTCACAAGTTCGCGAGCCAGTCCTTCGGAGCGAAGCTCATCTGTCACTGTAATATCAAGGGCTACGGTCAGATTGCCTTCGTTGGCTACGAGCCATCCCGGAATATCTTCCGAGACGATCTCCACATCGGCCAATTCAAGCTCTACCGGAGTCCCGGCCACTTCCATCCGGAAAGTGCCGGCCTTCTCGAGGGAGCGTATCTCTTCCTGCGTCATGGCCGTTACAGCTTCTGCCAAAGCCTTCATCACTTTGCCGTAGCGTGGGCCGAGTCGTTTGAAGTCCGGTTTGATTCGTTTGACCAGAATACCCATGCTGTCATCCACGAATCGAAGCTCTTTCACGTTCACCTCACTAAGGATCAGCGGCTGTACGGATTCGATGCACCTGCGCTGCTCATCGTCTATAGCCGGTATCATCAGTGTAGCCAATGGTTGGCGTACTTTCAGATTCACTTTTCGGCGAAGTGCCAGCACCATAGACGAAATCTGCTGAGCCATCTGCATGCTCTGTTCCAGTGCACGGTCCACCTGACTTTGATCCAGCTGGGGGAAGAGTGCCAAGTGCACGCTTTCGTCTTTGCCCGTCAGATCTCGGTACAGTCGGTCAGCATAGAAAGGACTGATCGGAGCCATCAGTTTGGATACGGTAAGCAAGGAGGTATAAAGCGTCTGATAGGCAGAGAGCTTATCTTCGGTCATATCTCCTGCCCAGAAGCGACGGCGGCTGAGACGCACATACCAGTTGCTCAGATTCTCGGAGACAAAATCGCTGATGGCACGACCGGCACGTGTAGGCTCGTAGTCGCTCAGTTGATCATCCACTTCACGAATCAATGTATTCAGTTCGGAAAGTATCCAGCGGTCGATCTCCGGCCTCTTGGCGAAAGGAATGCTTTCTTCTTCTCCTGTAAAGCCGTCCAAATTAGCATAGAGGGCAAAGAACTGATACGTATTGTATAAAGTACCGAAGAATTTCCTGCGTACCTCTTCCACTCCGTCCGTGTCGAATTTGAGATTGTCCCACGGTGAAGAATTGGTGATCATATACCAGCGAAGAGGATCGGATCCGTATTTCTTGATGGTCTCGAAAGGATCTACGGCGTTGCCGAGACGCTTGCTCATCTTATTGCCTTTCTTATCCAGTACCAAGCCGTTGGATACCACAACTTTGAACGAACTCGTTCCTGATATCATCGTGGCTATGGCGTGAAGGGTGAAGAACCATCCACGCGTCTGATCCACCCCTTCGGCTATGAAGTCGGCAGGGAAGACGGAACCGTCCTTCACTCGCTCGCGATTCTCGAAAGGATAGTGCATCTGGGCATAAGGCATAGCACCCGAGTCGAACCATACATCGATCAGATCCAGCTCGCGGCGCATAGGCTGACCCGAGGGGGAGCAAAGTGTGATCTCATCCACAAAAGGCCTATGCAGGTCGATCTTGGCATAGTTCTCCTCGGTGTAGACACCGGGCTTGAAGCCTGCCCATGGGTTGCGCTCCATCATACCGGCTTTGACGGCCTTCTCTATCTCGTTGTACAGCTCTTCGACCGAACCGATACAGATCTCTTCGGAACCATCCTCAGTACGCCAAATGGGCAATGGCGTCCCCCAGTAGCGACTGCGAGAAAGGTTCCAATCTTGAAGATTCTCCAGCCATTTGCCGAAGCGTCCCGTACCGGTGCTTTCGGGTTTCCAATATATCTTACCATTGTTGGCTATCATCTCCTCTTTGCAGGCTGTCGTGCGGATAAACCAGCTATCGAGCGGATAGTAAAGAACGGGCTTGTCCGTCCTCCAACAGTGTGGGTAGTTGTGTGTCATCTTTTCGATGCGGAAAACGCGATTCTGCATCTTCAGCATCACGCAGAGTTCGACGTCAAGAGTCTCGTCCTTCTCCGTCTTTCCGGCATCGTACGCATTTTTCACGTAGCGGCCGGCATATACGTCATAGAGCGGCAGATCCATGTGCTTCTCTACAAAGACAGGATCCAAATCTGTCGTTGGGAAATAGCGGCCGGCCAGATCCACCATAGGGCGCATATTCCCCTCTTTGTCACGAAGCATCAAGGGAGGCACACCGCTTTTCTTGGCCACGCGGTCATCGTCCGCACCGAACGTAGGTGCTATGTGCACGATGCCGGTACCATCTTCCGTGGTCACGAAATTGCCTGTGATCACTCGGAAAGCACCTTCACCCGGATTCACCCACGGTATCAGCTGTTCGTACCGCATACCTTCCAACTCCTTCCCTTTCCATGATGCAATCACCTTGTAGGGGAGCAGCTTCTGCGCCGGATCGTAAGAAGCGGGTATCTCCTCGCATTCGCCCTTCGGGTTGAAGAGGGTGTGGAGTAGTGGCTTGCCCAATACGACTGTGATGGGAATACCATTATAGGGATTGAATGTCTGTACAGCCAAGTACTCGATTTCAGGCCCCACGCAAAGGGCTGTATTGGAGGGAAGTGTCCACGGCGTGGTAGTCCATGCGAGGAAGAAGGCATCGCCGTGCAACTGCATCTCCGGCTTCGGATCCATTATCTTGAACTGGGCTACGCAGGTCGTATCTTTCACATCGCGATAGCAACCCGGCTGATTCAGCTCGTGCGTGCTCAGACCGGTACCCGCCGCAGGCGAATAGGGTTGGATCGTATAGCCTTTGTAGAGCAGACCTTTCTTGTATAGCTCGGCCAGCAGCCACCAAAGCGTCTCGATATAGCGGTTGTCGTACGTAATGTAGGGGTGCTCCATATCTACCCAGTAGCCCATCTTGTGCGTGAGGTCTTCCCACTCCTTGGTGAACTTCATCACATCGCGCCGGCAGGCAGCATTGTACTCTTCCACGGAGATCGATTTGCCGATGTCCTCTTTCGTTATGCCCAGACTTTTTTCCACTCCCAGCTCTACAGGCAGGCCGTGAGTATCCCAGCCGGCTTTCCTGTCCACTCGGAAACCCTTCATCGTCTTGTAACGACAAATAGTGTCCTTGATGGCACGAGCCATTACGTGGTGGATGCCGGGCATCCCGTTGGCAGAGGGAGGTCCCTCATAAAAAACGAACGAGGGGGCACCCTCGCGACTTTTCAGACTTTCTTCAAAAAGACGGTGTTGCATCCAATCGGCCAACACCTCCTCATTGACACGGGACAAATCCAAGCTCTCGTATTCGGCAAATCTGCGACTCATAAATTTTAACTTCGCTAAACAGAGTGTCTATAAGAATGGGAGCAAAGATAATCTTTCCGCCCGAAACATTGTTCAATGAGCTTCGCTCGACTATAACTTCGATTCATTGACGAAGAAGGAGACCGGGGGAGCTTTTGTCGCTTTTATACTTGATTGGTCGTTAAGGTTCGTTTTTCTGATGAAGGTCAATTAGTTCATCGTCTTTTTATTTCTTGTTATTCTCCAGCCTTCTATTTATTTTGTAAACATAGGATAGCCCGTCTGAAAATTATAGGGGATCGCGCAGAAAGGCATAACTTTGCGAGCATCGAATCAACAAAAAATAAACCCGATACTATCTTATGCAACCTATCGTATCTCCATCTTTGCTGTCGGCCGACTTCCTGCATCTGGCCGACGATGTCGAAATGATCAATCGCAGCGAGGCCGACTGGCTGCATATCGACGTCATGGATGGCGTATTCGTCCCCAATCTTTCGTTCGGTTTTCCTATTCTCGAGGCTATCCGACCGATTTGCAAGAAGCCGCTCGATGTTCACCTGATGATCGTGGAGCCGATGAAGTTCGTGGACAGGTTGGCCGAACTGGGCGTTTATATGATGAACGTCCACTATGAAGCCAGTCCGCACCTGCATCGCTCACTGGCGGCGATTCGCAAGGCCGGTATGAAATCGGGCGTCACGCTCAATCCGCATACTCCCGTGGAGGTGCTGACCGACGTGCTGGAAGAGGCCGATATGGTGCTTCTGATGAGCGTAAACCCGGGATTCGGAGGGCAGAAATTCATCGAAAGGACGATAGACAAGACGCAACGCCTGCGCCGAATGATCGATAGCCAAGGTCTGGATACGATTGTTCAGATCGATGGCGGTGTCAATGCCGCCACGGGAAAACGTCTGATCGAAGCAGGAGCCGATTCGCTCGTAGCCGGCAGCTATGTGTTCGGAGCAGAGAAGCCGGAAGAAGCCATCAGTCTGCTGAAGAGTTATAGCCGTTAGACGATCGTGCCGGTCTGCCCGAAGCCGTATTTTCGCCCCGGACCGTTTCTGTGGGTATTGCTTTTCCTGTCGACAGGCATAGGCCTGACGGAATACTTTCGCTCTCCTGTCGTTGCGCTTGGTGCGCTGACGACAGGATTTTTTCTTTATATCCTCAGTCTCTTTTTCCGGCCGGCCGTTGAGAAAAGGACTGTCGCGGCTCTTCGTTTCGCCCCGATCGGCCTGCTTCTCGTTGCAGCGGGAGCTTTCTCCACACAGCTGACACGAGAGCGACTGACAGCTTCTTCACGCTACAAGCTGTCTTCATCCGACACTTTTCGGGTCATCGGGAATCCGGAGCCACGCGAGGGCAAGCTGCGGATGCAAGTGCAACTGTCCGAAGCTTCCTCCCCATCTTATATCCTGTACATCCGACACGAAGGGGAATACGAGCCGGTCGCTCGCGGCGATATGCTCAAGCTCAGGAAATTTTATGCTCGATCGGCCGAAGAATGGGAGCAGAAAGCTCCGGCAATGGGGCGGTATATGGCGGGCAAAGGACTGTCCGGCAGTCTGCATGCCAAGACCGGAGATGTAGAAATCTTGTCGACAGCCAAAGGGCCGTTCTCCCTCAGGCAAAAGGCTTTGGATCTGTCGGATCGCTTGGCTGCCACATTGTACGAACTCTCCCCTTCGCTACTGTCCGATTCGCAGCGTGCGATGCTCGAAGCCATGTGTCTGGGGCGTGAGGGCGAAGCTCCCGACGTTCGCCGTAAGTTCGTCGCGGCAGGTGTGGCACATATCCTTGCTGTGAGCGGTTTTCACGTGGGTATCGTATTGGCTGCCCTCGGTTTTCTCATGCGTATTCTGCCGATACCGCAGCGATGGCGTCGGGCAGAGTGGCTGCTTCCGCTTGCAGGGGGATGGATATACGCATTCGTTTGCGGTTTGGGTGCTCCTGTAGTCCGAGCCATGCTGATGGCTACCTTATATATAGTCGGTAAATGCTCGGGCAGACCGACGGATGGATTGAATATTTGGGCTGCGGCAGCGTGCATTACACTCGTGATAGATCCCCTCTCTTTTTATGACGTGGGATTTGTGCTCAGCTATGCTGCGGTAGCTTCTATCCTGATCTTCTTCAGACCGCTGGCGTCCTTACTCCCCGATGTGCGGCAGCCTCTCCTTCGTCTGTGTCGTGATGCTATGGCGCTGTGTCTTGCAGCGCAAGCTTTCACCCTGCCGTTGGCGGCACATTATTTCGGACATGTCGGCATTATTTTCCTTTGGGTCAATCTTCCGCTTACTCTGCTGGTCGTTTTTCTGATTCCCCTTAGCCTTATCTATATGGTCTTGGCAGCTGTCGGATTACCCTTGATGTTGTTGCCCCGAGTGGTCGGTATTTGTGCCGATGGAGTGGAGAGATTGGTTACTGCGGCGGCTGCTGTGTCGCCGAGCGTGGAATACGCCTGGCAACCTTCGATGCCGGTCGTACTATGTATTATGGCTGTATTGCTTGCGGTAGGTATCCTTTGGCGCGCAAATCGGCGACGATACGAGTGACAAGCTGTCTCTCATCCTCTTCATCCACCAGCTTATCGCTATTTACAATCACCTTTGCACGGCGATATATATCGCCTCGGAAAGCCATTTCCTCCCGGATGTGGGAGAGCAGCTCTTCGCCGGTCTTGTCTTTCACCTTCGGCCTTGTCCGCTTGCATAACTCCAAACGAACGGCAAGAACCTCATCCGAAACTTCCAAATACAGCGTCAAGCCGGCTTCGTTCATCAGCGTCATATTGTCCGAATGACAGGGCAATCCGCCCCCTGTGGCGATAATAGCATCCTCCATTCCGGATAGTTCTTCGATGACGACACGCTCGCGCCTGCGAAAAACCGCCTCGCCTTCGTCACGGAATATATCCGCCACGCGCTTGCGGAATCGGTTCTCGATAAAGAAATCCGTATCGATAAAACGCCAACCGAGTACATCGGCCATCTTACGCCCTACCGTACTCTTGCCGGAACCCATATAGCCAACGATAAAAATCGGAGCGTGCATCTTACCTCATCTTCTTATTACCACCAATAGTGAAGCACCTGAAACGATCAGACGGCTCCTTGTGTCTCTTCAGTGGTGCTCTCACTTTCCGGAGCTTTCTTCTTCAACTCGGGATAGGTGATGCGTGAATGGTACATGATCTTGATCTTCTCGAAGAAAACTTCCTTGCAGACACGAATATCCTTGAATGTAAGAGGTGTATCCACCAGCAAACCGTCCTGTAAGATGCCATCGACTATCTTGTCGATAAGTTGCTTGATACCCTCTTCGGTATGGCGGCTGAGGCTTCGACTCGATGCTTCGATGGCGTCTGCCATCATCAGTATACCGGTCTCCTTGCTGAATGGATTCGGCCCGGGATAAGTGAACAACTCCGGATCCACCTCTTTGTCGGGATACTGATTGCAATAGGAATTATAGAAGTATTTGGTCTTACCCCGTCCGTGATGCGTCCGGATAAAATCGATAACGGAGTCCGGCAAACGGTGTTTCTGCGCCAAGGCAATACCATCGGTCACATGACGAATGATAATGCGAGCACTCTCGTCGAAAGGCAATTTGGAGTGCGGATTCTCTGCTCCCTGATTCTCTGTGAAATAAGATGGGTTCTTCATTTTTCCTATATCATGATAGAGAGCACCGGTGCGTACAAGCTGTACATCTGCTCCGATCTTGGTGGCTGCCTCCGTAGCGAGGATGGACACTTGGATCGAATGCTGAAAGGTACCCGGCGCCACCTCCGAGAGCTGACTGAGCAGCGGCGTATTGACGTCGCTCAGCTCAACCAAACTGATATTGGAAACGTAGCCGAAAGCACGCTCCATCAGATAGACGAGCAGGTAGCTGAACATGAGGAAGATCAGATTCACACCGAAATAGAGAATGTTCAGCCCGTCTTCCATCTCTACCCGACCGTCCTGCATCAGCGAGAACGAAAGCTGTACGACGGAATAAGTGAGGAAAACCAAAAAGGTCGTCCGAACCAACTGCAGGCGTGATGTCAGACGGCGCATACTGGTCACAGACACGATACCGGCCAGCACTTGCAAGAGGATAAACTCGTAAATGTCCGGCACGAACATGGCAACGATCAGTACGTTGATCACATGGGCAAAAAATGCCGTGCGCGAATCATGGAACGTACGTACCAGAATGGGCAGAATGATAAAAGGGATGATATAGATATTGAACCATCCGAAGCTGATAGCCAACTCTGTAATCAGATTGATCACCAGAATGAGCGAAAGCACAAAGAAGGAATTGTGCAGCCGATCGAAAAATACAGGTCGGAACGAGAGCATATAAGCCCAAAGAGCCAGCAGCAGGAAGAAGATAATCAGAAAGATGCCGAGATTGCGTGTAAATCTGAGGGTCGTACCTCCCGAACGCTCTTCATAGGTCTTCTTGAACGACTGAAGGACATTATAGGTATAGGCGTCTACAATCTCACCCGTACCGATTATACGTTCGCCGGCCTGTATCATTCCGGTCGATACCGATAGATTCTGTAGCTCTTCCTGTACCACCTGTCTGTGCATTTCGGGGCTTTCCGTGAGATTCACTCGCAAGTAGTTGGTCAGGTTCAGTCCGCGAAGAACTTCCCGATCCAACCCGGACGGAGCCTCTTCCACGAACATTTCATAAGCCTCCTTGAGCGTGTAGAAACGTGTAAGGGGCTCGCGATTCGAGCTTCGATCGGCTTGTAAGAGGTTGATCTCCATCACGTCATCGGCATGGAGAGCTTTGCTATCCTCATTGCTGATAAGGCCTTGCCGGTATATATTGCGCAGGAAATCGACGACGTAGTGATCGTACACTGGCGACAATCTGCCCTTGAGGTTCTTGTCATAATCGTTGCGCCAGGCCATCTGCATCTTTGCACCGATCGTTTCGTCCATGGTGAAATATGGTTTGATGGTACTGCGCAGACTGTCGCGCTCGGCATCGAGTATCACCTGAGGCTTGTATATGAGGAAATCATAAGGAGCCGTGAGCAGTTCATATTGCCATGGTTTGCCACGATAGAATTGGTATTTGAACTTCAGTTCCTGTGGGGCGAAAAGCGTGAGCATCATTGCCGTCAGGAAAAAGAAGACCAACGATTTGTACTGAATTTTCATCTTCATCTTCATTGCGAGAAAGTTAAATTATAGCTCCTGATATAGGGCAAGACGAACGCTACCGGCATGCAACACGTTCGCTCACAGACTATAATTCGATTACCGCCAGTCCCACAAAGATAAAAGCAAAAAGAGTAAGTCCGTGTGAGAGATTGTGCCATATAAATAAAACGAGACCGCTCCAATGCGATATTGAAACGGTCTCTCGGAATGATTGGGGTGGACGATGGGACTCGAACCCACGACAGACGGAACCACAATCCGTTGCTCTACCACTGAACTACGCCCACCATCATAAATGGATACTCCTGCGAGCAGCGGTGCAAAGGTACATATATCTTTCAATTATGCAAGCTCCTTAGCGGCCAATTCTTCTCAATTTTCAGCCGACAGTGGCCGTCGAATGGAATTTCCACACCTCATTACAGGCAGTTCAAGCTCCTCTTTCGAGTGATTCGATAGGAGTGCCTCCCGATTTTGGAACCAAAAATGATGAAATTGCCGTTCCTAAAAACGGGAAAACTCGCGCGTAATTTTTTTCGTTTTGGTTCGATAAATTATTTTTTTTCACGCCAAAACAAAAATTTTCTCGAACCACGTTTTGCTGACTGTAAAACGAGAAAACTCCGGAACCTAAAAAGTCGAACAGAACTTCTGCACCCCTACACTGCCGTATCCGGCTATAAAACCCAATCGGTCACGTTGCACTCGAGACCGGAATGTGCATCCAATGGGTGTGAATATCTTACGACCTCGGTATGGATCGAATTGGCTATTTTTGGGGGTGTCAAAAGAAAGCAGCAAGCAGATGAAACGGAAGACTCTCAACCTCGGCGGCAGGCTTTTCAGTCTGGAAAAGCCTGTCGTAATGGGCATTATGAATATCACCCCCGATTCTTTTTACTCCGGCAGCCGCCTCTCGAGCGTGGACAGTGTGCGGAGTCGGGCACGCGAAATCGTGGAAGAAGGAGGGGCCTTGATCGACGTCGGTGCTTATTCTTCACGTCCTAATGCGGATCACATATCGGCACAGGAGGAAATGGAGCGACTGCGCCCGGCACTGAAAGTATTGCGGGATGAGTTTTCGGACATGCCGGTATCGGTGGATACCTTCCGTGCCGATGTGGCGAAGATGTGTGTAGAAGAGTACGGGGTAGCCATCGTCAACGATATTTCCGGCGGACAGCTCGACGGCGATATGTTCCGTACGGTGGCGGCTTTGCAAGTGCCCTATATCCTGATGCACATGCGCGGCACACCAGCTACGATGCAGAGCCTCACCGACTACGAAGACATTGCGGTAGATATACTGGATTACTTCGTGGAGCGTGTCGGAGAGCTGCGCGGATTGGGTCTGCACGACATTATCCTCGATCCGGGTTATGGTTTCAGCAAGACGCTGGAGCAGAATTACGAATTGCTATCGCGGCAGGAGGAGGCTTTCGGCGAGCTGGAGCTTCCCATCCTGGTCGGGATCTCGCGCAAGAGTATGATCTACAAACTATTCGGCACCACTCCGGAGGAAGCTCTCAACGGTACCACGGCACTGAATATGTACAGTGTCATGCATGGGGCGGACATTCTTCGGGTGCACGATGTGCGGGAAGCGGTGGAAGTATGCCGTATAGCCGACAAACTCGGCGTCGTCAAGTAAGGGCAACGCCTCTCTATCGGAAACAGAAATTCTCACTCCACAAAAAACATCTCAATCTCATGTTTCTCCAGTTTACCATCAAGGATGTAATAGACATCCTGCTCGTGGCTTTATTCATCTATGCCGTTTATACCACTTTCAAGCACTCGGGCAGCAAGGCTCTTTTCTCGGGGATTCTCACCTTCTTCGTCATTTGGATCATCGTATCGCAGATATTCCAGCTGCGTCTGATGGGAGCCATCCTCAATCAGTTCGTCAGCTTGGGGTTCTTCGTACTGGTCATTCTTTTTCAGGGAGAGCTGCGCAAGATGCTCACGGCGATAGGCTCTACGCGCCGATGGCGTTCGCTCAAGCGTCTTCTCAATAAGGAAAAGCGCGAACAGGATTTGCAGGACGAACGCCGTATCATAGCTCCGCTTATGCTCGCCTGTATGAACATGGCTCGCAAGAAGACCGGCGCTCTCATCGCCATCCAGCAGGGAATAGACCTCACTCCGTTTGCCCATACGGGCGAAGTGTTCCGCGCCGAAGTAAATGCCCGTCTGGTCGAAAACATTTTCTTCAAAAACAGTCCGCTGCACGACGGTGCCATGGTGATTGCGGACAATAGTATCATTGCAGCCGGCTGTATCCTGCCGGTCGCATACAATACGGATCTGAACAAGGATTTGGGATTGCGCCACCGATCTGCTCTGGGTCTCTCGCAGGAGACGGATGCCAAGATCATTATTATCAGCGAAGAGAGAGGGCGGATTTCGTTCGCCTACCGTGGGGAGATTCATCAGGATATCACCACGGACGAACTACAGCTCTTCCTCGAAGATTGATGCCGAGGAATTTCCTCAGAAGAGCAGGAAGACATAGTACTGTAGTATCTCCGTCAACTGGCGGGACATACACAGCATGGCAAAGACAAAGCCGATGAGGCTAAGTGTCCAGAGCCGAATGGAATCGCCGGCATAGACTGCCGACGGATGGGCAGGGCATGAGGCTCCCAACCAACGGGAACGTGCATACAGATAGACTTTATAAACAAAGTGTCCTACGATAAGTCCGACGGCGATACCCGGGATAATATCGGTGATGAAATGCACTCCGATATAAATACGGCTATAGATGACGAGTGCGACGACGCTCCAGATCGTCCACGTGTAGAATTTATTCCGAAAAATACGGCTCGTAAATAATGCCAGCGATATGTAGTTCGTCGTATGCCCTGAGATAAATCCGTACTTTCCTCCCCGATAGCCGTAGACCGTCTTCACATAGTCGATAAAATCAGGGTGGTGCGAAGGGCGGAATCTTGCGAAGAAAGGCTTGAAAAAAGAAGAGGAGAGTTGATCGCAGATGAGTACGCTCAATAAGACTGCTCCTACGATGAAGAGAGCTTCCTTTGTCGGTTTCTTATAAAAAAGGAAGAACAGAAACGCGATGGACATTATCACCCAAGTCCATTTGGCCGAGATCAAATAGAAAAAACCGTCCAACAAAGGATGCTGTACTCCGTTCAGAGTCAAAAAGAGGTTCCTTTCTACTTCAAGAATGTATTCCAAAAACATATATGCAAGAGAGGTAAATATCAGTCTGCGGGAGAGACATGAATACGAGTGAGGACGGTAGCAGGAAGCCAGCCTTCCTTGCCATCAGCCAGTTCTATCGGGTACCAGCCGTCGATAGCTTCCCCTGTAATTCTAACACGCACGCCCTCATGGAGTTCAAAGAGGGTAGTGCCATTTTCGTCCGGAGAGCTTTTGACATTGGCTACGGATGCCATCATGATGCAATAGCTATCGTCATTGAAATCAGCTTTTCGGCGGAAAGCGGCTAAATTGAACAGGATACAAAAGAACATACTGACCCAAGCAGCATAGAACCCTCCTCGCCGCAACTTTCTGCTTCCTCCCAACAGAAAAAGCAGAATGCTCCCGAGAAAAATAATAAAGCAGATAATCCCCGTCACTACGATTACGCCCGACGAGACAGAATAGCAAAGACGTCGCCAGAGCTTGGCGGCAATACTCTCACTATCCGAGATCTTGTCAAAGGCTTTGAGTCCGGCCATTTCTAGATTGACGCGTATATCCTTGTCATTCGGAGCCAGTCGGTACGCCCGTTCGAACATAAGGATGGAAAGGGCCACTTCACCGCTCTTGTAATAGCAGCAACCGAGATTGTAAAGCAACGAAGCATCGGGTTGGGCAGTCTCGCGCAGGATTCGTTCGTATGCAGTAGCAGCCCGGCCATATTGCTTGGCATCGAACAAGCGACGGATCTCCTCGGCGGATAAAATCTTTCCGGTAGCCGAAGAATCGGCAGCCGATTCAGTCTCTACTTCCGACGTAGCGATCGAGGAAGAGTCCACCGGCAAGAATACGGACCGGCGAATGGAAGTATCCTGGTTTTGTGCTTGCAATGACAGCAACGAGCCGATCGACAGAAAAAGGATCAGGGGTAAAACCGCAATATGGCGTAGTACAGGCGTTCTCATCTTTTCAAGGTTTTAGTGCTGTCAATCTGTTCGATTATGCTGCAAACACGTTCGTACACGGAGTCCATCGCCGCATGCTCATTGCTCTCAGGAGCATATCGGGCAAATTCGCAAGTCTCGATCAGCTGCATAAGCTCCTCGATAAGAGTTTCAGGCACATGACCGGCCTGAGCAAGTCGTTCGGCGATATTATCCTTATTCAATTCCGACACGGCTATTCCCAGTTTATCACCCAAATAGCCCCAAACGGCTCTAAGCACCTCTTCGTAGAAAAGATCGCCCCGTTCGCTCTGTTTATATTCGGCCGCTCGTCGCAGACGTTTGACAGCAACTTTGTTAGCCTTGCGCCATCGCATACCGGCTTCGTCAGCTATCATCTTCATCCTTCGACGATAGAGGAAAAGCAACAAGAGTGCAAGCAGAAGCAAGAAAAGATAGATGCCCCAATAAGCAACCGAAAAAGCGAAGGAAGAGGGAGAGGAAGAGCTTGTAAGCGGCTTCAAGTAACGAATATCCTGTCCCAACATCTTGACTGCGTCGGATCCCGAGCCACTCATGGTAGCACTCTCGCCTTTTCCCTTCGCTACCTGAATAGTGAAATCCTGTGTGGAAGCAGTTTTGTAAGAACGGGATACAGGGTCGAAATAGGGTATGCTTATGGCGGGTATGGTAAACTTTCCCGTCTGACGAGGTACCACATAATACTCGATCGTACGCTGTCCATCGGCACCCGAAGTACTTATGCGAAGGCTGCTCTCGGCTTTGGAGTCGTATTGTTCGAAGCTGTCGGGAAATCTCACTTTAGGATCTCCCATCAACTTGATATTTCCGCTTCCGTTAATTACGAGCTTGAGTGTAAGGGCTTCGTTTGTTTTGGCCTGACGGTCATTGAAAGAGGCTGAGATCCGATAATTACCGACAGCACCATCGAATCCTTGGGGTTTCGGTTCAGGCAAGGGAGCGACATCTATTGTGACCGGATTGGTGGTCAGAGTCCTCCGCACATTCTCATACGGCTGGAGTACAAAGAAGTCATCTATGTCGTCTATCTCCCGTCGGACCGCTACTACGACACGAAAGTTGCCCGATGGAATAGTCAGCTTACCGCTTTTTTGAGGAAAGAGCAACGACTGCTTGAGAACGGCTGTCTGATAGTTCCGCCCTTCATAACTCTCAAGGCTATACTGCTTCTCTGCATTGTCTTCCACATCTTGAGAGATAAATCCTTCGTATTCGGGGAATTTGACCTGCTCGAACTGCAAATTGGGATGGAGAGTGTAGAGCTTATAAGTAACAAGGATCGCTTCCTGCTCGTACACTTTGGTTTTATTGATGATGGTTCGGACAAACAAACTACCGGCATCGACCCGTGAGGAAGAAGAGGAAGACTTAGTATTTTTCGATGATTTTTTATCGGCCGGAAGCACCTTGATGGATACCTGCTTGGTCTTATAATCTCGGTCGTTGGCGCGGATGGAAGCCGGACCGATCTGAAAGGTGCCGACCGATTTGGGCATCAGGGTATATGTATAAGTGATACTTCGAGACAAAGTGGTCTTGCCATTGGAAATGGAACTGAATGAGCTTGTAGCAGTAGCCGGGCCAAAAAGGACTTCAAAGTCACTCATGGCAGGAGCTTTGAATTCCGCTCCATTAGCATCTTTGAGGGTAAAACTCACTCTGAATTGTTCCCCCATCGCCACACTCGCAGGAGCTTGTACAGTGAAAGAAACCTGCGCATGGGTACACCAAGCGAGGCATAGGAAAAGGGTTGTAAGAATATATCGCACCTTTGTCATCGTACAGTACAGTCAGTGATTATTGAGATCTGTTTTGTTTCTTAACACCGGCATTAAAAATTATCCGAAGCGTTCTTCCGTTGAGTCATTGCTTTTATGCAGAGGATGCTAAAGTACACATTACTTTCTGGAGCTGTGCGGAGATAACAAGATTGAAACAGCTGATCGCAAAGATGCGGACTACCACTGCTTGGTGGAATTACCTTTTTGCTGCTTCATACGCTGCTTACGCATCTGCTCAACTTTTTCGCGCGTTTTCTCCTCGTCCTGTTCGTAGGCTTTCAATATCTTTTCAGCACTTTCACGACTCATTTCATTCTGTCGTGGCTGTTGATCTTTTTGTGTATTGTCCTGTTTGGACGGTTGGGGCTGCTGCTGTCCGCCCTGGTTATTGTTATTCGGATTGTTTTGCGGTTGGTTTTTGTCCTGATTATTCTCCTTATTCTGATCCTGATTGTCTCCTCCTCCTCCTTGCTGTTGCTGTTTCTGAAGCAACTTCATGGCCAAAGCCAGATTGTAGCGAGTCTCTTCATCGGTCGGGTTAATTCGGAGCGAATGCTTATAGGCCTCCACACTCTGCCGATAGTCTTTCTTTTTCATAAAGGAGTTGCCGAGATTGTGCATCAGTTCGGCTCTACGCTTAGGTGTCAATGTCGGGTCTTGTACAAGAGCAGCATAGTTTTGGAGAGCTTCATCGGTGCGGCCTTGTGCATACTGTGTACCGGCCAAACCGAATCGTGCCTCGGTGAAAGTACTGTCCTTAGAGAGAGCTTTGCGATATGCGACCTCGGCATTGGCATATTGATGGCGTCGATATACTTGTCGAGCCCGACGTACTTCTTCTCGCATATTCTGTGCCAAAAGGCTCGATGAAGCAAGAAGCATGAAGAAGGTTATGAAGGTGGCATATCGCCATGAATTTCTCATCTGTCAAACAATTTGATCCTACTGAAGAACCTACTCTTCCGCTCCTGAATCAGGAATTCCAACAATAAACATATCAAAGCCGCAAATCCGAACCATCCGTACACTTCGCGATAGCCGGAAGAAGACGAAGATGAAAGTACGGCTTTGGGGAGTTTGTCCAGCTGACTCTCTATAGCCCGAACCAGCGCAGAAGCACTCTGCCCGGAAAAGAAAGTACCCTCTCCTGCTGAAGCAATGTCACGGCACATCTTTTCGTCGAATTTGGTAACGACAGGATTGCCCGTTTCATCTTTGAGGTATCCTTCTTCAATAGGTATAGGTGCCCCCAAGGCTGTTCCGAGACCAATAACATTGACCCGTATGCCTGCTTCATGGGCTTGCTGTGCCGCTTCGATGGCATTTCCTTCATGATTTTCTCCATCCGTCAGGACAATGATAGTCTTACCGATTTCCTTATTATCGGAAAAAGATTTGGAGGCAAGTTCGATAGCCGCTCCGATAGCCGTTCCTTGGGCTGTAACCATATTGGGACTTATATCTGCAAGAAACTGTTTGGCTGCAGACAAATCCGTAGTAATCGGTATTTGCGTATAAGCATTACCTGCGAATACAACCAATCCAACCTTGTCGTTCTGCAAGCCGTCAAAGAGCTTTCCCAACACTTGCTTGGCAAAACTCAAACGATTGGGCTTGACATCTTCACAGAGCATGGAGTTGGAAATATCCAAACAAATCATAGCCTCGATACCTTTCTCCTTTTTAGGCACATCCACACGAATACTTATTTGCGGACGGGCAAGCATCCCGATCAAGAAAACGATGGCAAGAAGAAGAAATCCGTTGCGCCAGATCCGACGTTTGGTACTTGCTTCCGGTTTGAGAGCCTTTAGCAGCGGAAGTTCGGCAAACCGTCTTTCTTGCGCCCGTCTTTTGCGATAAGCATAGAAGCCTACCCCCACAAGCAATGGGAGCAGCAGCAGTAAGTATAAGTATTCGGGTGAATAAAATCTGAACATGGGAATCTTTTTACGGGTTGGAACGAAGAAGTGTATTGCGAAGCAAAAACTCTGTCAGCAACAAGAGAAAAGCAATAAGGGCATAGACAAAGTATTTTTCCTCATAAGCCTTGAAGCTCTTGGTCATAAGTCTCGTCTTCTCCAATTTGTCGATTTCCTTGTAGATTTCATTCAGCGTTTCATTATCGACAGCCCTGAAGTATTTTCCACCCGATACCTCGGCAATTCCGTCCAATGTGGGTTCGTCTATATCCACAGGCACATTCTGAATCCGAACTCCGAATTCCGTCTGAATGGGGAAAGGAGCTTCTCCTCGTGTGCCTACACCGACTGTGTACACACGAATACCGAACGTTCTGGCAATATCGGCTGCCATTCGGGGTGTGATGTCGCCCATGTTGTTTGATCCGTCCGTCAGCAGAATAACCACGCGGCTCTTGGCTTTGCTGTCCTTCAGTCGATTGACGGCCGTAGCCAATCCCATTCCGATAGCTGTACCATCATCCAGAACACCCATCTGCAAGTCCTGTACCATATTAAGCAATACGGTATGGTCGGTAGTCAATGGACATTGAGTAAAGCTCTCTCCGGCGAATGTAACCATCCCGATATTGTCGTTCGGACGATTGTTGATAAAGGAAATCGCTACATCTTTGGCTGCCTCCAAGCGATTCGGCTTGAAGTCCATGGCCTGCATACTGCCTGACACATCCATGGCCAACATAATATCTATGCCCTCGATCGAATCTTTCTGCCAGCTATTGGTATTCTGCGGACGAGCCAAAGCAATAATGAGAAAACCGACCGAAAGAGCTCTCAATATCGGCAACGAATGGCGCAGATAGACTCTCAAACCTCGGCGACCTCCTTCAAAGGGCTTCAATGAAGATATGGTCATCGTTGCCGAAGTCTTACGTGCTTGCAGGATATACCAAGTCGCTATCAAAGGCAGCAGGATCAGCAGCCAAAGCAATTCAGGATATGCAAATGTCATGACTCCCGGATATTATGCACCTCATCGAGAAAGGCGCGAGCATCTCGAATAGCTTCCACATCCTCTCCATGTATCGGTTTATACTTGGCAAACTTGGCCAGGTCGGCCGTTTGCAATATTCCATGCAGCAGGCGACTTCCTTTTTCAGAAAGTTCGATCCGCTGAAGAGCTTGTAATATCTCGCTGCTGGTCATCTCCCTGGCATCTATTTCGCGAGTTTCGGCAATATAGCTCCGAAGCAAATCGGTCAATTCCGTAAAGTATTCCTTATACAAACCGGCTTCCACCAGTTTTTTTGCACGTAATGATTCCAAGGCTGCAATAGCTCGGTCATAAGCCGGAATAGCCGGAGTCTCAGGAATCACCACAGGATGGCGAGCTTGGTGCTCCTTGTATCTCTTATAAAAGAGGTAAGACAATACAGCCAAAAAGGTGGCAAGTATGATCCACGTAAGGGGATGACGAAGCATGATATTGAAAATATCTCTCCACGTATAAGGCACGCCCCACGGCTCCTTGATGTCATAAATAGAATCCGGTTTGGAAAGATCGACCTCCGGCATTGTAACTTTCAGGAAAAGACTTTTGGACATAACCTGGTCCCGACCATCCGTGACAATAAAAGGAGGAATCTCCAGCAGGGTTGAATCGAATGAGGTAATCACCATCTTGGCTTTTATCTCCACGACCGGGTCTTTCACTACAACCGTGTCAGTAATACCGAATGCCAAAATTTCGATCCGGCTCATCGTCGAATCAGTAGGTATTTGCAGATGAGTATGCGCCAAATCTGCCGTGCGGATAGTAATATCTATCACTGCCTGCTCTCCTATTTGCATCTCTGCACGGTCGAGTTTGCCTATGATAGAAAGCTCTTGCGCCTTCAGAAAGGAAGAGACAAAGAGCATGCAAAATGCAGAAAGAACAAAGCGAATGGCAAGAGAGTGTCTCATGAGCGTTTTTTAAATAAGATAAGAAGCTGCTGCACGAAATCCTGCCCCGTACGTATCTCAGTAGTATCTACACCACATCGTTTGAGCAAAACGGCAAGTGCTACTTGCCGTCGCTCATAGGCATCCGCATACGCTTTCCGAACGGAGCTATCAGCGGTATCCACCCAATGGGTCTGCCCAGTCTCTGCATCGCGAAAGCGCATCAACCCTACATTTGGCAGATCGGCCTCTCGCCGATCGAATATCCTGATGGCTACAATATCATGCTTACGAGCAGACATCAGCAAGGTCTTTTCATAAGAATCTTTCTCTGACTGGAAATCGGAAATCAGGAACGCTGTACACCGCTTCTTCACCAAGCGGGTCAGGTAAGAGAGCGGAACTGAAAGATCCGTGGCCCTGCTCTGTGGACGAAACTCCAACAGCTCCCTGATTATATATAGGATATGCTTCTTCCCCTTGGCGGGCGGCACATACTTTTCGATCCTGTCCGTAAAGAAAAGGACTCCGATCTTGTCATTATTTTGGATAGCGGAAAAGGCCAATGTAGCAGCTACTTTAGCCGTCAACTCTCGCTTGGTCTCCACCTCTGTACCGAAAGACAACGAACCGGACATATCGACTATCAACATAACTGTCAGCTCACGCTCCTCTTCGAAGACTTTCACATAGGGACGTGCATAACGTGCCGTCACATTCCAGTCGATGTCGCGCACATCATCTCCTACAGTATACTCGCGCACTTCGCTGAACGCCATACCTCGTCCTCTGAATGCGGAATGATACTGTCCGGCAAAGATTTGTCGAGAAAGGCCTCGCGCTTTGATTTCGATCCGTCGAACTTTCTTAAGTAGGTCGCTTGTCTGCACTTATCTCTGATTAAGGGACTTCTACTTTGTTCAGGATCTCATTGACGACAGCATCCGGAGTCAAACTATTAGCCTCTGCCTCATAGCTGAGTCCGATACGGTGACGCATCACGTCATGACATACGGCACGTACATCCTCAGGAATCACATAACCTCTATGCTTGATGAAGGCGTATGCACGTGCAGCCAATGCTAAATTGATAGAAGCTCGGGGCGAAGCTCCGAAACTGATCATATCTTTCAGAGCATTCAAGCCGAATTGTTCGGGATAGCGCGTGGCAAAAACAATATCAACTATATATTGCTCGATCTTCTCATCCAGATACACCTGCCTTATCACTTGGCGCGCTTCCAGTATTTCCTCCGTAGTGATCACCGGACGAATCTCTGCCGACCGGCCACCGATATTCTGACGAATGATCTGCATCTCCTCCTTCTTTTGGGGATAGTCTATCAGCACCTTCATCATGAATCGGTCTACCTGTGCCTCTGGCAACTGATAAGTACCCTCTTGCTCGATAGGATTCTGGGTAGCCATTACGAGGAAAGGCTCAGGGAGCATGAAAGTCGTTTCCCCAATGGTAACCTGTCTCTCCTGCATCGCTTCGAGCAGAGCACTCTGCACTTTGGCAGGAGCACGGTTGATCTCATCAGCCAAAATAAAGTTTGCGAAAATAGGGCCTTGCTTTACTTGAAATTCCTCCCGTTTCTGGCTGTACATCATGGTACCTACCACGTCAGCTGGCAAGAGGTCCGGTGTAAATTGTATGCGGTTGTACTTGGCACTAATCAGTCCGGCCAGAGTTTTGATAGCCAAAGTCTTGGCTAATCCCGGTACTCCTTCGAGCAGGATATGTCCATCGGCCAACAGTCCGATCAGAAGCGACTCCACCAAATGGTTCTGTCCGACGATATTCTGCGCCATACCGTGCGTGATGAGATTCACAAATGAGCTTTTCTGCTCAATAAGCTCTGTAAGAGCCTTTATGTCAATGGTTTCACTCATTTTTTTCTATATCTTTTTCTTGCTAAATACTAATGAAGATTATGCACACCATCTCATGTTGAGATAGACATATAGCATCCTGCAGGGTTTAAGCGCGAAGTTCAGCCAACGGCCAGCATTCGCTCGATCGAGAGCAAAGCCTTCTCCCTGATTTCGGCAGGCACTTTTACTTCATAACGGTTGTGGCGGAGAGCTTCCAAGACCTCCCACAAACCTGTTTGTTTCATATGAAAACAGCGGTTGTCGGGTTGAATGGCAATAAACGTTTTACCCGGATTTTCTTTCCGTAACACGTGTAGCGTCTCCGGCTCTGTCGCAATAACAAACATTTTTTTGTCGGACTCCCGAGCATGATTAAGAATACCGGCCGTGGAATACATAAAGCAGCGATCGCTACTCAGCACTCGTGGCGAATGAGAACCCTCGCTCTCCGGATGAATGAGAATATCAGCATCGGGATACAGCTCCATAGCCTCTAAGATGGATTCTTCCGTAATCCGCTCATGTACGAAACACGAAGCATTCCAAAGTTCCATCTCCCGTCCTGTCTTCCGCGAGATATAAGCTCCAAGGTTTCTATCCGGGCCAAAGAGAATTTTTCTGTCTCGAGGCAAGCTCTCCACTACCTTGAGTGCATTGCTGCTTGTACAGCAGTAGTCCGTCCAAGCCTTTACCTCGGCAGTCGTATTGACATAGCTAACGATGAGTCCATCCGGGTTCTGCTCCTTCCACCGACGCAAGCCTTCAGCAGAGGCACCTTCGGCCAAAGAACAACCGGCATATTTCGTGGGAGTGAGGATAGTCTTCTGTGGCGAAATAATCGAAGCCGTTTCGGCCATGAAGTGGACTCCGCAAAAGAGTATCGTGTCCGCCTCCGTATCGGCAGCCTGACGGGACAGACCAAGAGAATCGCCGATATAATCGGCAATGTCCTGCACCTCAGGGCGTGCATAGTAGTGCGCCAAAATAATGGCATTCCGTTCTTTCTTGAGAAGTTCTATCTCCTTAAGAATATCCTTTGTTTGCATACAAAAACCAACTTAAAGCTTACTGAGTAAGGAGGAAATTCATGCTGATGTCCATGGCCGTAACGCTATGAGTCAAAGCGCCTACGCTGATGTAATCAACACCCGTTTCTGCCACACTTTGCAGCCGTTCGAGTGTCATATTGCCGCTGGCTTCTGTCCTGGCCCGACCGGCAATCAGCCTCACCGCTTCGCACATGGTATCGTTGTCCATATTGTCCAGCATGATTATGTCTGCACCATAGCGTACTGCTTCTTCGACCTCAGCCAAATTGGACGTTTCCACTTCCAGCTTGATCGAGAGAGGGAGTGCTCTTCTCGCCGCTTCGATGGCTTGGGGTATCCCTCCGGCTACCTTGATGTGATTGTCCTTGAGCATAATCATATCATAGAGTCCCATGCGATGATTATGTCCACCGCCATGGCGAACGGCCATCTTGTCCGTTATTCGCATACCGGGTGCCGTCTTACGGGTATCCAAAAGCCTTACAGCCGTACCTTTCAAAGCCTCGGCATAGCGCGCGGTCATAGTGGCAATACCACTCATTCTTTGCAAAAAATTAAGTGCCAATCGTTCGGCTTGCAACAAAGCCCGGTAACTGCCTTCCACACGCAGGATTACTTGACCGCGTTTTACGGAGTCGCCATCCGATACATAGGGAGTCCAAGTCACGGCTTCGAATCGTTCGAAGACACGGCGAGCTACCTCCATGCCGGATATGATGCCATCAGCCTTCATTACCATTGTGGCTGCAGCTCCTTCCGATTGGGGGATAATGGCATTGGAAGAAATGTCTCCATCGGCAATGTCCTCTGCAATTGCCAGATCGATCAATTTTTCCAAAAGCATTTCTTCATGAGTCATAACTTAAAAGTGATGAGGGTATTACGGATGTTTATTTGGTATTTCCCGCTCCGCCGGCAAGGGTGTAAGAGGAGTGCTTGCGATAGGCTTCGCTCGTATCGGGATAGTCTTCCCGATAATGCCCTCCTCTACTTTCTCGGCGAGCTATCGCCCCCCGAACGATGAGCTGACCCACTGTCAGCAGCTGCTCGGCAAAACAAGCATAAAGATCTTCTGTTCCGAGTAGTGTCCGCCGAAGTTCTTCTATCTTCCGATCCACGGACAGAAGACCTTCTTCGTTACGAATGATACCGACATAATCGGTCATCAGACGGGACAACTGCTCTTTTACCTTATGATAGAGCGATGCATCTTTCGGCTTAGGATAGCCAACCACGCTCAATGGCATTGTCGGATAGTCAATCGAATCCGAGGCAATCGTATCAGCCACAACACGATGACCGAACACGAGGCATTCGATCAGAGAATTGGAGGCCAACCTGTTTGCCCCCATTATTCCAGTAGAAGCCACCTCTCCCACAGCATATAGATGAGGTACGGCCGTACAGCCATTCAGATCCGTACTAATCCCTCCCACTGTGTAGTGTGCAGCCGGAGCCACAGGAATACGGTCTGTCAGATCCAAACCCAACTCTGCACAGCGAGCACATATCGTGGGAAAACGTTTGCGAATATGATCCGGATCCAGATGTCGTAAATCGAGATAGACATATTCGTCTCCCAAACGTCGCATCTCTAAGAAGATCCGCCGTGCCACCACATCGCGAGGAGCCAATTCGCCCAATTCGTGAACGCCTTGCATGAAGCGTTCGCCTCTACTATTATATAGATGCGCCCCTTCTCCCCGTACGGCCTCACTGATCAGGAAGGCTTCTCCTTTCGGATTGTACAGAGCTGTGGGATGAAATTGGACAAACTCCATGTCGCGCACCTCACAGCCGGCATGATAGCAGAGGGCAATCCCATCTCCGAGGGTACCCTGCGGATTGGTAGATCTTCGGTAGATGGCAGCCGATCCCCCGGTGGCCATCACCGTATGCTTGCCATAGAAAACGACTTCACGCCCATGTCCCCAATCCCATGTACGTACGCCACGGCAACCGAGGTCGTCTATCAGCAATTCGACCGCTTGGTGATTGACAAATATCTCTATTGCAGAAGTTTGCAGCACGCTATCGATCATAAAGCTCGTGAGCATCCTACCGGTAGAATCACCCCCTGCATGCAGAATCCGCTTGTGGTGGTGTCCGCCTTCAAGCCCCAGAGCCAATAGGCCATCGGCTTCCGTATCGAAACGCATCCCCCAACGGATCAACTCATCGATCCGCTCCGGAGCCTCTTCGGCAAGTACCCTTACGGCTTCATCCTCACAAAGGCCCCGACCTGCTTCGACCGTATCGTTATAGTGGTTGTCCGGTGCATCGTCAGCAGCAGTAACCGCTGCGACTCCCCCTTGTGCAAAGTACGAATTGCTCTCATGGATGTCAGCTTTGGTTATCAGAGCTACCCGACCATGCTTCGAAGCCTTGAAAGCCGTATAGAGGCCGGCAAGGCCGCCTCCGACTACGATATAATCAAACCGATTCATTCCGGACAAATTGATATGCCCGCAAAGATAAAGCAAATAAAAGGTTATCCGAAGGCAGGGAGAGATGGAGGGTAAGCTAAAGGTCTAAAGGCGGATTAACACGATTACGAATAAAAGAAGACGTCTCCGAGCTGTGCGTTGCAACAACATTACTAAATCTGAAAGCTATTCCCTGTGAAAAAAGGGAGACCACGAAAATAATAATCTGCTCAAAAATCATGCGCCAAAAAAGTTTTCAACAACGAAGACGAGTTTGGAACGATTCCAAATAAGTATCTGTAGAGAGGAGAAAAGCAAGGGAAAAGTGGAAGGAAAAGGAACTGCCATAGATCGAAATTCCACTTAAAACAAGCCGTACAACGATCTGTATATAAAGCGTTTTCAATTTGTATACAAATCGTTTTCATTTTATATATAAATCGTTTTTGATAAATATATAGATCGTAAGTGATTTGTATATAAATCGTGGGCTCAAAAAAAGCCTTTTCCGAAGCTGATATAAAAGAAGCACCCGCCGAGTTCTACGGAGAACTCCGACGGGTGCAGTCCGGATATGTATGTGGTGGGGCCTATGCCAAGATGCTATCTTGCTGCATGTGATTCGATGTAGCTGCACGATTCCCCTCTACAGTCTCGGACCGGATCGAGGACTGTCGCTGCTGTGCTGAGGGATCCGAATAGGAGCCTGTTCGGGCTTGATGTCAGGTGATGGGGCATAGTCGGTAGTTTATGGATGTGTGGCATAATAATATAATACTCTCTTTTTTCAGTTAATTGCTCGCTTCCAATACACGGGGAAATTCACTGTTCGGAGCAATGCTTTTCGGAAGGCAAAATTAGTCAATTCTTTTTCCCTTGCCAATGACCGCTGTGCTTATACTTGAAAAACGGAATGTGCAAGAGCGCAGGGGAACCACATCAAAATCCGAGTAACATCTTCGTTGTTGAAAATTTTTTTCGCTCCTGTTTTTGGGCTATGTATCATCCTTTTTAGGTACATATGGAGGAAAAAAGAATAAACAAAATGCAAGCATTAAATTACGGCAGAGAAGAGATAGAGCGAAAGGCTTTTCGTTCCATTTCTTTCGGTTGCGTACTTGTTTTATTAAGTTTGCTCCTATGAAGCAGATAGAAGATATAACCGAATTTCGCTCTTCGCCTGAGCTTGTGGACAAACTGTATAAGCATGGCATCCTCAAGGTCTACAAGGCCGGCAGCGTTATCCTCAATGAGAATGCACATGTCCGGTCCATTCCTATCGTTATCAAAGGGGTCATGAGAGTAATCCGTACCGAAGAGGATGGCAGAGAAATCCTGCTCTACTATATCAAGGCAGGCGAAAGCTGTATCATGTCTTTTCTTGGGGGCCTGCACAATGAGACAAGCAAGGTGAAGGTGGAGATCGAAGACGATGCCGAGATTCTTTTCTTGCCCGTCGATAAGGTTTCCCTCTTTATGAAGGAGCATCCCGAATGGCTCAACTACATCTTCCGCTCCTATCACAAGCGATTCGAGGAGCTATTAGATACGGTGAATGCCATTGCTTTCAAGAAGATGGACGAACGCCTACTGGCCCTCATTCAAAAGAAAGCCGAACTCGTGGAGGGTAATACCATACAGATCACGCACGAACAACTGGCCAATGAATTGGGAACAGCCAGAGCTGTGGTATCAAGGCTGCTCAAACAATTGGAAGAATCCGGCATCGTTCGCTTAGGGCGTAACAAAATCACCCTTATGTGACCAAAGTAGCTATACACCGCTCCGGATATGATGACCTTTGCCTCATCATAAAACCGGAGACTGTATGCTTATAGCAGGTTACTTGGCATCTATTTTAATCGGCCTGTCACTCGGCCTTATCGGTGGCGGAGGGAGTATCCTCACCGTTCCCGTACTCGTATATCTGATGGGCATAGACCCTGTCTTGGGCACGGCCTATTCGCTTTTTATCGTGGGAGCTACCAGTGTGGTCGGGAGTATCTCATACTTCCGCCGTTCGCTCGTGGACGTTCGTACTGCAGTGCTTTTCGGTCTGCCATCGATCTTCGCCGTATTCCTGACGAGAGCTTATCTGGTACCGGCGATTCCGGAGTGTGTATTGAGCCCGGGCAGTTTTGCGATCGACCGGAACATGCTCCTGATGCTCTTGTTTGCCGTACTGATGCTTACGGCATCCGTCAGCATGATCAGACCGGCTAAAATGCAGGAGAAAGCATCACAGAGACCCCCCAAGCCGAAACAGCCCCGTTATGCCCTGATCCTCCTTGAGGGAATTGTGGTCGGTACGCTCACAGGGCTTGTCGGTGCCGGAGGAAGCTTCTTGATCATCCCTGCCTTAGTCTTCCTCGGAGGCCTACCGATGAAACAAGCTATCGGCACCTCACTTGTAATCATATCAGCCAAATCGCTCTTGGGATTTCTGGGAGAGAATAATCCGGCAGGTCTCGACTGGGGGCTTCTCCTCTCGGTAACAGCTTTTGCCATCATCGGGATATTCATCGGAATGAAACTCTCCCAATATATTGACGGAGACAAACTCAAGCCGGCATTCGGCTGGTTCGTCTTTGTCATGGGGCTATACATCATTCTCAAAGAGACCATACTCGTATAGCTCGCGTCATTGTGTGATTAAAGTAGCTGTACGAGCCGGAAAGGTGGTTGATCTTTGCACTGACAGACAAGCAATAATAACATTCGACAAATATGAAAATAGAACAGATTTACACAGGCTGCTTAGCCCAGGGTGCATACTACATCACTTCGATGGGAGAGGCTGCCATCATCGACCCACTGCGTGAAATCACGCCCTACCTCGAACGTCTCAAATGCGACGGGGTAAAGCTCAAATACATATTGGAGACGCATTTCCATGCCGACTTTGTGAGCGGACACCTTGATCTGAGCCGTGCCACAGGTGCTCCCATTGTTTATGGACCTACGGCTAAGCCCGGATTCGATGCGATAGTAGCTGAGGATAATCAGATCTTCGAGTTGGGTAATGTAAAGATCCGAGTGCTTCATACACCCGGACATACGATGGAAAGCTCTTGCTTCCTGCTTATCGACGAAAACGGACGCGAGACGGCTCTCTTCAGTGGCGACACACTCTTCCTGGGGGATGTCGGCCGTCCTGACCTGGCGCAGAAAGCAGCAAACTTGACACAGGAAGAACTGGCCGGCCTGCTCTATGATAGTCTCTACACCAAGATCCTCCCCTTGTCGGACGACATCATCGTATATCCGGCTCACGGTGCAGGATCGGCCTGTGGCAAGAATATGATGCAGGAGACAGTGGACAGCCTTGGCAACCAAAAGCGCGTTAATTACGCTCTTAATCAACCGAGCAAGGAAGCGTTTATAGCATCTGTGATAGAGGGCTTGCTGCCACCGCCGGCTTATTTCGGAGGCAATGTGGCTATGAACAAGATGGGATATGACAGCATCGACAACGTGATGGAGCGCGGACTCTCCGCCCTCTCGGCCACGGACTTCGAAGCGATAGCCGAAACGTCCGATGCTCTGGTGCTCGATACGAGAGCTCCCGGTGTGTTCGCCCAAGGCTTCATTCCTCGCTCGATCAACATCGGTTTGGATGGGGATTTCGCCCCTTGGGTCGGTACGATGATCGTAGACGTGAAGCAACCTCTGTTGCTTGTGGCAGATCCGGGACGTGAGCAGGAAGTGATCACAAGGCTCAGCCGTGTGGGATTCGATCAGGTACTGGGCTATTTGGATGGCGGATTCGATACATGGAATACCTCGGGTAAAGAAATCGACCACGTCGAATGCATTACGGCCAACGAATTTGCCGAACGATTCTGCCCTGAAGAGAGTCTCGTGTTCGATGTGCGCAAGGAGAGCGAATACGCAGCTGAGCACGTGGAAGGAGCTTATAGCCGTCCGCTCGCCTATATCAATGACTGGATACAGGATATTCCCCGAGACCGCCACTTCTATCTGCATTGTATAGGTGGATACCGCAGTATGATTGCATCCAGCATCCTACTCTCGCGAGGCTATCGTAATTTCACGGACATCGAAGGTGGATTCGCAAGCATTGCGCAGACCGGTGTTCCCAAAACGGACTATGTATGTCAAAGCAAAGTGTCAAAAAAATAATATCGTTTTCCTTAACCATCATTATTGCAATTGTCATGTTAGGATTACTGAAAAATCTATTCTCGCAGTCTGACGATAAGGCTCTGAGTGAGGCTATTCGCAACGGCGCCTTTCTGGTCGATGTGCGTACGCCGGGTGAATTTGCATCAGGCAGTGTAGCCGGAGCCGTGAATATTCCGCTGGACCGGATAGCATCTCGCCTGAATGAACTAAAGAATAAGAAGACCATCATCGTCTTCTGTCGCAGCGGCAACAGAAGCAGCCGGGCCAAGAGCATTCTCGAACGCAACGGCTTCTCCAACGTACTCGATGGAGGCACCTGGGGGCATGTAGCCTCTCTGAAAGGCGATCAGTGATAACGAAGTCTGAGAAAGACTTCGACCGTTACAACTCTTTCTCTATTAAGAAGGATTGGTTTTTGAATTTTTGTCTTTCCGAAGACAAGAATATCATCATAAAACCAATCCTTTTTTACATCATATAAATGAATCCTATTCTCTTTTACTCTGCTGTCTATAGCATGCAAAAGGTCTCAAAATCCGATATTACCGCTTTCTATACCCTATAAATCACATCCAAAGCAGGGCAATCGCATTTGAAATATAAGCCTGATGATGCTCCGTCCGGAATAAGCACGAATTAATGTGTTGGAGATCCTAATTGTAGAAGGAAGAGACCAAGGATACGGAGTACAATCTTTCAAATACGATAGCCCTCTGCCGAAGGGGCCGGCCTCTTCGGGGAATTTTCTGTAGTCTGTGTTGCTCTTACTATTGGAAATTACAATCACGGGTGTCTTTCTATTATAAGAAATGAGTCCTGATCTTCCCAAACAGGGGGGGAAAACGAATTTTGAAGACGCAAAACAGGGAAAACTTCCAAGATTATTTTCATTTCACCTTAATTGGCCATAATGTACTGGTAATTAGCATGTTGTAATGAGCACCGTAGGCCTACGCCGGTCTCCTGCATCGTGCAGGAAGGCATCGTACGCCTACGATCGTAAGTGTTTCGTACCGGCTTTTCAACACTTCTTCGTATTCCTCTGCATAATCTTCAATCTCGTACCAAGAGGTATCACCTGAGAGCGTAGAGAGGAAAACGATCAGGAATAAAAAGTCAAGAGGATAAACTTCTTTGCTCTCTATCCGTGTGGGTCCGAGACCATAAAGAGATTTTCCGATAGTGACTGAATACATGACTGACAGCTCATTCAACGACTATAAAATTTATAGAACGCTGTTTTGAATGCCTCTGCCCTGACATCCAAAGTGATGTTCTTTTCGAGATCAGCCTTTTCCTAATTTCTTTTCGATTTTTTTTCTCCGGGATGTAAAAGACATAGATTGCATCAATGGGCACGAACATATCGATGAGATCGAATGGATCCGAATTCTCTCGTTTTTCCGATATGTATTTGGATTTGCTTTGCTATTAGACAGTCTAAGACCCTTTTTAGGCTTTTTTGCCGAAAAAATTACGGAGATAATATGCTACTTTTGTGGCATTGTACAAACAAAAGATTACCAAATAATGGATACGATCAACAGGCGCATACGCGTACGTTTCGCTCCGAGTCCTACCGGGCCGTTGCATATAGGAGGGGTACGTACGGCTCTATACAACTATCTTTTCGCCCGTCAGCATGGAGGTGATATGATCCTGCGCATCGAGGATACGGACAGCAACAGATTTGTGCCCGGTGCCGAAGCGTATATAATAGAGGCATTGGAATGGCTCGGCATCAAATTCGACGAAGGTGTAGGCTATGGTGGCCGATTTGGCCCTTACAGGCAGAGCGAAAGGCGCGATATTTATCGCACATATGTTCGCCAACTACTGGATTCGGGACGGGCATATATCGCCTTCGATACGCCGGAGGAACTGGAAGCTCGGCGAGCCGAGGTGCCCAACTTCCAATACGATGCCACTACTCGTGGGCAAATGCGCAACTCTCTGACACTGCCTGCCGAAGAAGTGGAGCGTCTCGTTGCCGAGGGGACGCAGTATGTGGTTCGTTTCCTCGTGGAGCCGAATGTGGACGTAGAAGTGAACGACCTGATTCGCGGACGAGTGGTGATCGACTCTTCCATCCTCGATGACAAGGTGCTGTATAAAAGTGCCGACGACTTGCCCACCTACCATCTGGCCAATATCGTGGACGACCATCTGATGGAAGTGAGCCATGTGATACGTGGTGAGGAGTGGTTGCCCAGTGCACCACTTCATGTACTGCTCTATCGTGCTTTCGGTTGGGAAGATACGATGCCGAGATTTGCCCATTTGGCACTGCTGCTGAAGCCCGAAGGAAATGGTAAGCTGAGCAAACGCGATGGCGATCGTTTGGGATTTCCCGTATTTCCACTGGAGTGGAAAGATCCCCAAACGGGAGATATATCCAAAGGTTATCGTGAAAGCGGTTATCTGCCTGAAGCAGTGGTAAACTTCCTCGCGCTTCTGGGCTGGAATCCGGGCAATGATCAGGATGTCATGAGCATGGACGAATTGATCCGACTGTTCGACATCGAAAAGTGCAGCAAGGCCGGAGCCAAGTTCGACTACGAGAAAGGACGCTGGTTCAATCACCAATATATCCAGCGTAAGGACAATGCGGAGTTGGCCGAACTCTTCCGTCCCATCCTTCGCGAAAATGGAGTAGTGGCTACCGACGAGAAAACAGCTCATGTAATCTCCCTCGTCAAGGAACGTGTAAACTTTATCGGAGAGCTATGGGAGCAAGCCGGATTCTTCTTCATCGCACCGCTATCCTATGATGAAAAAACAGTGAAAAAACGCTGGAAAGAAGATACGGCCAAGCAGTTGGGCGAACTAGCCGAATTGCTGGACTCTCACCGATCGTTTGCAGCCGAAGCAACCGAACCCACTGTGAAGAATTGGATCGAGACCAATGGCTATCATCTCGGCAATATCATGAATGCCACTCGGTTGGCACTCGTGGGCGAGAGCAAGGGACCTCATATTTTCGACATCATGGAAGTGCTCGGGCGTGAAGAGACCGTTGGACGCATACGTCGTGCCATCGAAATCTTAGGCTGACAGCAATAATTTTTTTCGAAATATATGCGATTCCTTTTCAGCCTGATCGGATTGGCCTATTCCTCGCTGATCAAACTTGCCGTTCCGTTCAATCCCAAAGCCCGCATGATGGTTCGTGGGCGATGGAAGGTGTGGCGTCAGCTGCGTGAGGGCATAGTGCCGGGCGGGCGCTATATATGGTTTCATGCAGCTTCTTTGGGCGAATTCGAGCAGGGGAGACCGATGATAGAACGCATCCGAAGCGAATATCCGGACTATAGGATCGTGCTTACCTTCTTCAGCCCCTCGGGATATGAGGTACGTAAGAATTACGAAGGTGCCGACGTGATCGTGTATTTGCCGGCAGATCGTTTGCCCCGAGTGCGTAAGTTTCTGGATCTGGTCAAGCCCGAGATGGCTATTTTCATCAAATACGACTTCTGGCCCTGTTTCCTGACAGAATTGGAGCGTAGGCAGATACCTACCTATCTGGTTTCATCCATCTTCCGACCGTCACAGCTGTTTTTCCGCTGGTATGGAGGAGCATACAAACGTTTGCTACACTGCTTTACACACATTTTTGTTCAGGACGAGGCTTCACGCCTGCTACTTGAAAAGCATGGGATAGACCATGTATCCGTAGCGGGAGATACGCGCTTCGACCGGGTGATCTCCGTATATGAAGCTCGGAAATCGCTTCCGCTGATAGAGCGTTTTGCTGCTTCCGTGCCGGAAGACGGTTTGGTCATTGTGGGCGGTAGCAGTTGGCCTCCCGACGAAGAGATACTCGTACGCTACTTCAATCGAAATCCCAAGATCAAACTCATATTGGCACCGCACGAAATCGACAAGGAACATTTGCTTCAGATCATATCGCATATACGACGGCCTTTCATACGACTTTCGGAAGCTACGGAAAGCGATATTGCCCGGCAGGATTGTCTGATTGTAGACAGCTTCGGTCTCCTATCCTCCATTTATCGCTACGGTCAAGTAGCTTTTATCGGAGGAGGATTCGGCAAAGGCATTCACAATACACCCGAGGCCGCAGTCTATGGTATACCGGTTATTTTCGGACCACGATATGAGAAATTCAAGGAAGCCCGTGAATTGATAGATGTCGGCGGAGGCTTCTCCGTATCCTCAGCAGAGGAATTTGGCAACCTGATCAAGCGAATACAAACGGACAAGGCCTATAGGGACGCCGCATCCTACGCAGCAGCAGACTACATCAGATCCAATGCCGGTGCAACGGAATACATCGTGCACCGAATCATGAAATAGGCTCAATCGGGGGGATATGTGACCGAAATCATTCATTACCCTCGCTCCCAGCCTCCAATCCGAATAGAACACACACAAAGAGATATGAATATTTGTAAGCGGACGATACGAACGAACAGCTGGTGGGCTTTTGCCTATCGTATGGCATTGGCTTATTTCTTTTTCGGTATTGCCCGTGGACTGTTCTACCTCTTCAACTATCGCTTTTTTGCCGACATGACTGCCGAGCAGGTATGGCGTGCATGGATGGGAGGGCTTAGGTTCGACACGGCTTCCGTTTTGTATTTGAATGCCCTTTTTATTCTGTTGAGCTTTCTGCCGTTCAGGTTTCGTACCAAGCGATCCTATCGAATCCTGACCGACTGGACCTTTTTCGTGCCAAATGCTTTGGGGCTGGCGGCAGGTCTGGCCGATTGTATTTACTATCCATACACCTTGAAACGAACATCCTCGACGGTTTTCTCTGAATTCAGCCATGAGGGCGGAGGACTGATATGGCATCTTCTCCTGAATTACTGGTATATGAGCCTGCTGGCTATAGTCCTCGTTGCTGCTATGGTATGGCTGTATCATCGGGTCAAGCCGGTACGCACCTATGCCGAAGCGAAAGACAGCCTGCATTATTATACAATTCACGTTGTAGCCCTCGTTGCTGCTATCGCATTTATCGTATGGGGTATACGAGGAGGCAGTTTTGCCAAGTCGTGGCGTCCTATGACAATGAGCTATGCCAATCTGTCGGTGGACAAAGTGGAACATAGGGCTTTGGTACTGAACACGCCCTACAGCATCATTCGTACCATTGGCAAACAGGGACTGGAGGAAAAGCGTTTTTATGCCTCCGAAAAAAAGTTGGAGCAAGTATTCAATCCCATTCATCATTTGGCGACGGACACGACGGCTCGTTTCGGTCAGCTGCGTGGACGCAACGTGATGGTGATAATCATCGAAAGCTTTGCTCGCCAATACGTGGGACGGCTGAACCAAGACATTCCCGATTACAAAGGATATACACCCTGCTTCGACTCGATTTCACAAAAGGGTTACCTTTTCGAACAGGCTTTTGCCAACGGGCGCAAGAGTATCGATGCCATGCCGTCCATATTAAGCTCGTTGCCTTCCCTCCGCTCACACTTCATTACATCTCACTATTCGGGCAATGAGATTGAAGGATTGGGGATGGCTCTCGGGCGGATCGGTTATCATTCCATTTTCTTACATGGTGCTCCAAACGGATCAATGGGCTTCGATGCTTTTGTCAAACAAGCCGGCTACAAACGTTATTTCGGCAAGACAGAGTATGCCCACGATGAAGATTTCGATGGCGTATGGGGCATCTGGGACGAGCCGTTCTTACTACATGCCGTGGACGAACTCAGCCGTATGAAACAACCTTTCGTAGGTACGCTGTTCACGCTTTCCAGCCATGAGCCTTTCCATATTCCAAGCCATCGCGAAGGTCTTTTTCCCAACGAAGGCGAACCGCTGGTGCAGTGCATCGGATACACAGATCATGCTTTGGGAGAATTTTTCCGGAAAGCAAGCCGGCAAACCTGGTTTGAAAATACGCTCTTCGTTATCACAGCCGACCATGCTTCCGGAGATCTCCGTCCTGAGTACAGAAGTGCCGTTGGACGCTATGCCATACCCATTTTATTCTATGCTCCGGGATCCGATTTGATAGGATTTGATAGGACAACTACCGTACAACAGGCTGATATTCTTCCGACAGTGCTAAGCCTTTTGGGCTATTCTGCTCCTGTTCTGGCTTTCGGGAACAACATGTTTAGCCGGCAAGCTCCGCATTTTGCCGTCACCGATTACGACGGTACGCTTCAGTTACTGGAGGATGGCCTCGTCCTGCAGCACGATGGCAATCATCCTCTTGCTTTGTACGACTATCTTAATGATAAAGAACTTCGTACAAATCTGCTCAAAACACAAGCTGCACGGGCTGACAGTATGACATGTCGAATAGAAGCAGTGATCCAGTCTTTCAATCACCGAATGAATACAAACAGACTCGTTGCCGATAAATAACAAATTAAATTCATGAGTAAGAGGAGAGCAATGCAATTGCATCAAGCTATTGCTGTGATCCTATTTGCCATTTGATCGTAATAAAGTTATTTTTGTCTCGCAAATTGATTTGCTATGAAAGGAATAATCCTTGCCGGAGGATCCGGCACTCGTCTATATCCGATAACTCGGGGTGTGAGCAAACAGCTTCTACCCGTTTATGACAAGCCGATGATTTACTACCCGCTTTCTACGCTTATGCTTGCGGGTATTCGGGATGTCCTGATCATTTCCACGCCGCAGGACTTATCCATGTTCCAACGGCTATTGGGCGATGGCCGTGATCTCGGTGTCCGGTTGGAGTATGCAGAGCAACCCTCTCCCGATGGATTGGCACAGGCTTTCATCATCGGACGTGAGTTTGTAGGAGACGATTGTGCCTGTCTCGTCTTAGGAGATAATATCTTCTACGGGCATGGCTTCAGCCAGATGCTTCGGTCGGCAGTTGCTGATGCGGAAAAGGGTATGGCCACCATTTTCGGCTATTATGTGAATGATCCTGAGCGATACGGTGTAGCGGAAGTGGATGCTACCGGCAAGGTCATCAGCCTGGAAGAAAAACCGGAAAAGCCGAAGAGCAACTACGCAGTAGTGGGACTCTATTTCTATCCCAATGATGTACTTGATGTAGCAGCAGATGTCAAACCATCGGCGCGGGGCGAATTGGAAATAACCTCAGTCAATCAGGAGTTCATGCTTCGCAAGCAGCTCCGTCTCCAACAACTGGGGCGTGGTTTTGCCTGGCTGGATACAGGTACACACGAATCACTGACAGATGCTTCCGTTTTTGTATCGGTCATAGAGAAACGCCAAGGCTTGAAGATCGCCTGCTTGGAGGAGATTGCCTACAATAATGGCTGGCTCACCAAAGAAGATCTGGCTCGTGTGGCTGAACCGATGAAACAGAATCAATACGGAAAGTATCTGCTTGGACTGATCAAATAGAGAGCATCCCTTTCATGAATTTTATCCCCACCGAAATACCCGAAGTCGTTATCCTTGAGCCACGATTGTTCCGTGACGATCGAGGCTATTTCTTCGAATCATTCAGTCGCCAAGAGATAGAAACGGGTATTCGCCCCATTAATTTTGTACAAGACAACGAATCGGCATCCCGATATGGTGTACTAAGAGGGCTTCACTTCCAGAAACCTCCACATGCTCAGAGCAAGCTGGTACGAGTAGTACGTGGGTGTGTGATTGACTATGCCGTGGATATTCGCTTCGGATCGCCTACTTTCGGCAAATATGTAGCAGTGGAGCTTTCCGATACGAACTTCAGACAGTTGTTTATCCCGCGCGGATTCGCTCACGGTTTTGTCGTGCTAAGTGACGAAGTCGTATTTCAGTACAAATGCGACAACTACTATGCTCCACAAAGCGAAGGAGCCATTGCCTGGAATGATTCGAACTTAGATATTGACTGGAAAATCCCTGTAGAGGACATTATCCTCTCAGCTAAAGATCAGGCCAATCCGTCATGGACGGAATTGATATCGAGCGAGGATTTCCGGAATCTCTTCCCCTACAATCAAGACTTATACGAATGAACCGAATACTGGTAACCGGAGCCGATGGTCAGTTGGGTAGTGAACTTCGGTTGTTGGCTTCGGCTGACAGCCGTTTTGTTTTCACCGACTTAGCGGAACTGGATATTAGAGATAAAGATGCTGTCCTCCGTTTTATGGAGGAATATAGCATCGGGATCATTATCAACTGTGCCGCATATACAGCTGTGGACAAAGCTGAGGACGATGAAGCCTCTGCCGAGAAAGTCAATCACCAAGCTGCGGCTCATCTGGCAGCGGCTGCTGCGAAGTATGATGCCCTGCTGATACATATTTCTACGGATTATGTATTTGATGGTACGGCTAATATCCCCTATAGGGAAGACATCCCGACAGCTCCTCTCGGTGCATATGGCCGTACCAAGTTAAAAGGAGAACAGGCTGTGCTGGCAGCCGACTGCCGATACATGATACTGCGCACATCGTGGCTGTACTCATCGTTCGGCAATAATTTTGTGAAAACGATGCTTCGGCTGACAGCTGAACGCGATACATTAAACGTAGTCTTCGATCAGGTCGGTACTCCTACCTATGCTGCAGACTTGGCTGCTTTCATACACCGTCTGGCTATAGGACAACTGCCCGTTAAGACGGGGTTGTATCACTTTAGCAACGAAGGTGTATGCTCCTGGTTCGACTTTGCAGTGGCCATTGCCCGAATGAGTGGTCATACAGCATGCAGGATCAGCCCTTGCCATAGCGATGAATATCCGACGAGAGTAAGACGGCCGCATTATTCCGTCTTGGATAAGACGCTTATTAAAAACACTTTCGACATCAGCATCCCTCACTGGCAGGATTCTTTGGCTGCGTGTCTGAATCTGCTAAAACATTGAAGAACGATGAACTTCCGACGTCATATTCTCATCACCGGCGGTGCCGGTTTTATCGGATCGCATGTGGTACGACTCATGGTCAATGCTTATCCTGATTATGAGATCATCAATCTCGATACGCTGACATATGCCGGCAATCTGGCCAATCTCAAGGATATAGAGTCCAAGCCGAATTATCGTTTCGTAAAGGCGGATATTTGCAATGCCAATACGCTGAAGAAAGTCTTTGCTCATTATGCCATCGACGGAGTCATTCATCTGGCGGCCGAAAGTCATGTGGATCGGTCTATAAAAGATCCTTTAGCTTTTGCCCGCACCAACGTAATGGGGACGCTGACGCTCCTGCAAACGGCCAAAGAGGCTTGGCATGGGGAATACGAAGGCAAGCGTTTCTACCACATATCGACCGATGAGGTATATGGAGCATTGGCTTTCGACGGTACGCTGTTTACGGAAGAAACCAAATACGACCCACATTCTCCCTATTCGGCCAGCAAGGCTTCCAGCGACCATTTTGTCCGGGCTTATCACGATACTTTCGGTCTGCCGACAGTGATCTCCAACTGCTCGAACAACTATGGGCCCTATCAATTCCCGGAGAAACTCATTCCTCTCTTCATTAACAATATCCGGCACAATAAGCCTCTACCCGTCTATGGGAAAGGGGAGAACGTCCGTGACTGGCTCTATGTCGAAGACCATGCTCGTGCCATCGATCTGATATTCCATCGGGGCAAGAATGGCGATACCTATAATATCGGTGGCTTTAACGAATGGAAGAACATCGATCTCATCAAGGTGATGATCCGCGTGGTGGATCGTCTTTTGGGCAGAGAGGAAGGCTCTTCGGAGAAGCTGATCACCTATGTGGCAGACAGAGCCGGACACGATCTGCGCTATGCCATCGACTCGACTAAGCTGAAAAACGAACTGGGCTGGGAACCCTCTCTCCAATTCGAAGAAGGCATCGAGAAAACCGTCCGCTGGTATCTTCACAATCAAGACTGGCTGGATCGGGTGACCAGCGGCGACTACCTCCGATACTACGACGAGATGTACTCCGAACGATAGTGCTTTTTGGCTAAATTTGTCATCGTTTCCGAATCAATCAACCAAACAAATCACAATAAACAAGGAATCAAAAAATGAAGACAACTCCCTTTACCGATGTGCACATTGCATTAGGAGCAAAGATGCACGAGTTTGCGGGCTACAATATGCCTATCGAATATGGTGGCATTATAGACGAGCACATGAATGTGGTCAACAATGTAGGCGTATTCGACGTATCGCACATGGGCGAATTTTGGGTAAAAGGCCCGAATGCCCTCCGCTTCTTACAGAAAGTGTCCAGCAACGATGCTTCCAAACTGGCAGTCGGTCAAGTTCAGTATTGCTGCTTCCCCAATAACGACGGTGGTATAGTGGACGACTTCCTGCTCTATCGCTACGAAGAGGAAAAATATATGATGGTACCCAACGCTGCCAATATCGCCAAGGACTGGGCTTGGTGCCGGCAGCAGAATACGATGGGAGCCATATTGGAAAATGCCTCGGACAACATCGCCCAACTTGCCGTACAAGGCCCGAAAGCAACGGAAGTGATGCAACGCCTCACGGACATCGACCTGAACGAGATCACTTACTATACGTTCAAAGTAGGCTCTTTCGCCGGATGTCCCGACGTAATTATTTCGGCTACGGGTTATACCGGAGCAGGTGGCTTCGAACTCTATTTCTATCCCCAATACGCTCAGAAGATATGGGATGCCCTCTTCGAAGCCGGCAAGCCCGAAGGTATCAAACCGGCCGGACTCGGTGCTCGCGACACGCTTCGTCTGGAGATGGGTTTCTGTCTCTATGGCAATGATATATGCGACACCACTTCTCCCATAGAGGCTGGGCTGGGCTGGATCACCAAGTTCACCGACGACAAAATGGATATGCCGAGCCGTAAGATCATGGAAGAGCAGAAAGCCGGAGGTCTCAAGCGCAAGCTCGTTGCCTTCGAACTGAAAGACAAGGGTATCCCTCGCCAGCACTATGAAATTGCCAATGCCGAAGGGCAAATCATCGGAGAGGTTACTTCCGGAACGATGTCTCCTTGCCTTAAGAAAGGTATCGGTATGGGCTATGTGGCTACGGAATTCAGCAAGGTCGGCACAGAGCTTGGCATCATGGTACGCGGTCGTCAACTCAAGGCTGAGATCGTGAAGCCCCCATTCCGCAAATAGTCGGGGCATTGTCTTGTCCTGTAAAAGCATTACAGGTCTTAGGACAACGACAGTTTTTTTTCTAATCCATCAGCAAAGGTCTGCCTTGCTGATGGATTTGTTTTTATAAGACTTTATCTTTCATTACATGAGTTCGATATAAGCATATGGTGCTGACTCTCATAAGAACTTAACGATCAAACTCTTGTTGGAGCATTGACTATAACCGAATCAGAAAAAGAAATGGAAAAAGGTTCGATTGCCCTCTTGTCGAAAGACTGTTCCTATACACATCTATCGGTTTCACAGCTCACACGGAACCTCCCACTCCCCGAATCTGCCATCCGACACAGAGCAGATAGCATCTTCCATCAATAGACCATAGTATCCTCTCGTATGAGACCATAGTATCCTCTCATGTGTGACCATAGTATCCTCTCGTATGAGACCATAGTATCCTCTCATATGAGACCATAGTATCCTCTCGTATGAGACCATAGTATCCTCTCATATGAGACCATAGTATCCTCTCATATGAGACCATAGTATCCTCTCATGTGAGACCATAGTATCCTCTCATGCGAGACCATAGTATCCTCTCATATGAGATCATAGTATCTTCTCATGCGAGACCATAGTATCCTCTCATATGAGACCATAGTATCTTCTCATGCGAGATCATAATATCCTCTCGTATGGGTTCATTCTTTGTATCTCCGGGAAAGATCAAATAGCAAGCAGGGGTATGACTGCCAAGCAAACAGAAGAATGAACAAATGTGCCTGCTTGTTGTGCAAAAGTCTCATACAATGCAAAGGACCAAGCAAAAGCTATTAGTCTGAAGAACATGCAGAGAGAGAGGGAAGGGGAGCGGATATAAAAAACCGGCCCTGCGAAAAGAGCTTTTGCAGGGTCAGGGCCGGAGGAAATAGAAAAAAGAGCTTTTGGGCTTGAAGGCGGATGATAATAGCCGATTTCTCCGTCTTAGTCTTCCGGCACGTAGATGATTTCGCCGCTTTCGAGCTGGTAAGCTACACCTACGCGCTTGCCTTTGCTGCCGGCTCCATCGGAGGATTCGTCGGACGGAGTGTACTTCTCCACCTTGTCGCCTTTCTTGATCAAGATTTCCATGTTGTCCTTGCCGGGATTTTTGACGATTGTGTAGTCTTCCTTGCTGAAGACTTCGGTCATGTTGAATTTGGTGACGAGGGCAACCATCAGTGCCACGGCAAAGACCATGGCTACGTCGAAGAGGTTGGATACGAGTGAGGAAGGATCCGTGTCTTCTTCGTGGAAGCGTCTTCTGGACATGGCGATCAGGAGAGTTTTTCGTTGATGTAATCGAGCCAAACGAGGTCGTTCCGATTGTAAGTGCGTACGATGTGCAGGGCTATATACCCTACAGCCGAGGCAAACATACCGATGACCGTGGTGGCAAAGGCTACTTGCATATTGTAGGCCATCTGTCCGATGTCGCCCGTGGAGAGTCCGACAAGGGCCGGTCCCATCGGGATGAGCGTACCCATCAGACCGAGTATGGGTCCGAACTTGGTGAGTACTTTGGCCGAACTCAGACGCTGTTCACGAGAGAGTTCGTACCGACCGATGAGCAGATTGCGACGGGCGGAATCTGCATCGAGGACTTCGGCCAGCACATTTTCGAACGGAGCGTGGGGGCGTTTGGCCGCTTCGGCTCTGAGGGCTTCGGTGTCGAGGCCGGCTTTGTTTTCGATGATGCAGGCGAAGGTCTCCTGCCGGCGGCGGTAGCTCTGCCACGTGCCGAAGAGGGTGCCGAGGAGGAGAAGGGATTTGATGAAGAGATAGATGAGTCCGGCGACTACCGGTACCAACAGGCCGTTGGAGACCCAAAACATGACGTTGGACAAGAAGTTCATTGGGAAAGTATTGTTAGTGAGTGATTCGGCGTGGGATGATGATCCGGTCCGATTCGATGATTAATTTTTTCAGTTGTTTTTTCTTCTGATTATAGCCCACAAGCGAGGGGCAAAATAGCCGATCGAGGCACCTGCCAAGACGATCAGGAAGAGATAGAGCGCCTGCCACCAGTCGGTAGTGATGCCGGCTGTTCGCACCGCGGAGTCGGGGTGCAATACCCCGGCTGCAATGACGAAGACAAAGGTGCAGAGCGAAAGTAGAACAAGTGGTTCTCGCAAGGCTTCTCGCTTGAGTCCGAGTGCTCTCCACAGATAGGGAGCCGTTATACTCAGGGCTGCCACTATGAGGGCCATCACGATGGAAACTCCAACGAATGAATAGCCCGGCAGGACGTAGAACAGACTCAGACGCAGATAGAAGAGGGTGGGGAAGAACAGGAGCGGGGGCAGATGGCGCACCCAGGTGCGGTACAAGCGGAAGGAGGAAGGACGGTGCGTACATATATATACGACGTACAGTAGATCCACCATGACGGCCAGAGAGACATTGCGCAGGGCTTCGGGCGAGTACAGGAGGGTCTCGACTTCCATCCGGCTGACGTGCTGCGTCAGTCCGTGTACGAGTGCGATGAAAGCCGCGTAGACCGCCGCATGCAAGCAACGGACGAGGAGGGAACTATGTACTCCCTCCTCGAACAGATACTTGAGCGTAGCCAATAAGGCTATAGTCAGCAGGACTTCTCTCATTCTTTTCCTTTTCTGCGCTTGGCAATGAGGAAGAGTATCAGGATTATCACCACGAGGGCTACTCCTGCAGGCAGCAGGTAAGAGGTGACAGGGCTGGAGGTATCCTCACTCGAGCGGGTCTCTTTCTTGAGTCGCTGTCCCTTTTGGGCATCCTTGATCGATACTTCGCGAGCATCGGCTACCTTTTCTTCGTAAGCTTTCTTGTCACTTGCATCGAGGCGTTCGCCGATGAAGCTGCGCAGCTTGGCATTGTCGCAAACGAATCCGCTACAGCCGGCTCCGAATTCAGCCACGGATTTGGCATGCAATTCGGCAATAGCCTTTAGCTGTTCGGGGGTAGCTTTCCACATCCCTTTGCGTGCGGTCTCCATCATTACGGCAGTGAATTCCTGCAAAGCGGCAGGGTTGTTTTCGCGGAAAAATTCGTGGACGCCGAGATTCTTCTCATCCTTCACATAAGTAGCGTAGATGTCATCCCACAATTCCTTGTCGATGGCCGAAGGCTTCATGACATTCCAGCCGTAGGTGTTGCGGATAGTTTCGGCAATGCCGTTGGCAGCATTTTGTCCTTCTTTGAGCTGCTCTTGGATATAAGTAGGATTGAGGATTGTGGTTCTGGCTTCGACGCCGATGGCTTGTTTCAGCTCTTGCACGCGCGTCTTGTGGCGATTGCGCAGGTCGTTGAAGTATGCTTCCGGATCTTTGCCCGTCACTTGGCGGACAGAGAGCGTGAGGCCTCCCATGAATTCATAGACGTGGTCGAGGCTCAAGGCTCCCCACGTATTGCTTTGGCGAGGTTGTACCACGGCATCCACATTCTGCAAAGCTGCTTCGAACATACCTTGCTGGAAATCTCCCCAGCGACCTTGCATACCGTAGATTGCGCCCATGTTGTTGAGGTAAACATCTGCAATCTCCTTTTCGGTTTCCCAGCGATCGCCGCTTTCGACCATGGATTGGATACCGGTACCGTAGTTGCCGTTCACGCCACCGAATACACGCTGTGTGGCGAGCATACGTGCATCAGCCGGAGAAAGGCCCTTGCCGAGCAATACTTTCTCCGCATCCACTGCACCGCGAGCAACTTCGTTGTCGCTCTCGGACTTTTGGGCAGCAGCCAGATCCACAGCCTTTTGGATAAGGAACAGGCGAGAAGCAGCCAAGTCGCGAAGCTGCCCGGACGTTTGTACTACCACATCGATACGTTTGCGGCCGAGTTTTTCAATCGGTATCAGTCGGATGTCCTGCACACGTCCCATCGGATCGCGTACGGGCTCCGTCCCGAGCAGATAGAGTATTTCAGCTATGGTAGCACCTTCGCTTTCGATGAAGCTACTGCTCCATAGCGTAAAGCTGACTTTCGTAGGAAGTTCGCCATTGTGACGGCGAGCGTAGTCGGCCAGCATGTCCTCTGCCATCTTCTTTCCTTTTTCCCATGCGGCTGCTGATGGTGTGGCCTCGGCATTGATAGAGAAGAGGTTTCTTCCGGTAGGAAGCGTCTCCGGATTGGCGATATAGTCGCCACCCGGCGAAGGTGCCGTATAACCGCCGGAGAGAGCGTTCATCATAGAGGTCAGCTCCAGCTGTGGGCTGTTTTTGAGTGCCTTATAGTAGAAAGGTATCTGGGCAATAGCATGCTTGAGTTCGCTGATGCTCGCTGCCATGGCTTTGTCTTTGGACGTAAGCTCTCGTACCGGCTGATTCGTCATGGCCGGTTGCTTGGCTTCCGACTTATCAGGTATCATAGCTTTTGCCTTTTCCGAATGTGCCGCTTGCATAGAATCCTTGCCGTGAGAAGGCATCGCGTGCTGTGCTCCATCACTCTTCATCTTGGCGGCCATTGCTTTCATTGCAGCGATTTGAGCCGAGTCGGGGCCCTTCCCTCCATTTGCTTTCATCTTGGCGGCCATTGCTTTCATGGCAGTGATTTGAGCTGAGTCGGGGCCGGAACCTCCGTTTGCTCTCATCTGCTCGCCCATCTTCCTCATCATCGCCATTTCGGCCGATGTAGGCATACGGCCACCGGATGCAGCCATCATTTGCTCGCGCATGGAAGATGCTTTATCCTCTGCAGAGCGGACCACGGCTTCAGATTGGACAATTTCGCTGGACAGTACACCCAGCGTAGTCAATGCTGCATTCACATCTACCGCCTCGCGTCCGAGGTAACGCTCCACCAGTGCTTCGGCAGGACGACGATAGTGGTTGGTAAAGAATCGTTCGCTATCTTGCTGCTCCTGTGTGTAGCGTCCACGCTGACGGTCGATAGCGGCCAAAGCATAAGCAATAGGATCTGTAGTAATATGCTTCACGGAAGAGCGGATCTTTTCTTCCGGGAACATAACGCCTGTCTTGTACATACCACCCGGGATCTTGCTGACAGCAAGTTCTTCGGCAAAGTCGGAAAGAGAGATGATTTGCTCACGTGTATAAGGTTTGTCGAGGATGGAGTCGAGTTTCAGATCCCGATGGTAGCCGTTCTTCACGGCCAAGGCCTTGATGCGGAGAGACAGGGCTTTATCATCGTTGTCCTGCTCCAGGTATTTATCCGTCAAGCTGAGGAACTCGCTTACTTGACCCCTCATGCGCGTTTCGATGAAAGGAGGAGCCAGATAAGATACCGTACCGGCATAGCTTCTGCGCTTGGCGATCATTCCTTCACCGATATTGGCGATGGTATAGTAGTAGATATGAGGCAGGTCATTGACGAGGCGGTCTGTCCAATCCTCAGAAGAGAGTGCGATCTGCTTGCCCGGGATAAACTCAAGGCTGCCATGCGTGCCGAAGTGCATCATCACATCCGCTTTGAATGCTTTCTGTGTCCACAGATATGAGGCTACATAGGCATAAGGGGGTACCGGATTAGAGCCGTGTACGGCCTTGAAGTCGTTGGCCCCTCCACCTTGTACGGGCTGAGGCAAAAGAACGACATTGCCGAACTGCACACGGGTTACACCGATGCCGCCTACTCCGTTTTGCTCCATCGAATAGTATTCTCCGGGAGCTTCTCCATAGCGTTCTTGCAGAAGCTGGATTTGATTCGGTGTAAGGACTTCTTGCATCCACTGCTTCAAATCATTTGTGGGTACGAATGCCGGATAGCCGCTTTCGGTAAAGCGTGCCAGATTGCCTTCGGCATAGCTATTGAAAATAGCTCCTTGCGTCATGATGATCTTTTCGAAAGCTGCTTCATCGGTGGGTAATCCGGTGAGATCATAGCCTTCGCTCTGCATCTTGCGCAATACATTATATATAGAAGGCAGGGTCTCTATTCCTTGTGCTACGAGGCTGTTTTGTCCCGGTCCCTTGAAATAGTAGATGGCAACGCGCTTCTCCTTGTTAGGTTTGTTTTTTAGGGTGATGTATTTGTTCACCAGACTGGTAAATACCTCCAGTCGTCCGGGGATAGTTCTGAAGAGTTGTAACCCTGTCTTGGCATCTTTTTCGAGAGCAACCAATGCAAAGGGAACCATGGCTCCGTCCAACTCGGGAGTCGATACGCTTTGTGCCAGGAAGCCGCCTACCATACCTTGCTTGTCTTCCAACCAAGTCTCTCGAAGATTGCCGATTGTAAGAGGTGCCAGAATAGGAACATTTTGCTTGCGCAGCCATATTTCCGCTTCAGTGGAATGGCCTGCCGCCAAACGTCCGTGAGGCATATAAATCAGAAGATCGGGGTTGATGAGTTCCAAGAATTCGAGACGCTTATTGCCTGCTGAAAAAGGGAAGACATTGAGTCCGCTTTTTTCCAAAGAGGCTACAAGTTCGTCTATATGCTCGCGATTCGAGTTGAAGGGATTGCCGAAGCCTATCAGTAGTGCTACGCGTGGAGCACCCTCGCGATAACCATGCGTACGATAGTACTGCATATAAGCATCCATGGATTCGAAAATATCCTCATCGGTCTTGCCGAAGAAGAGGTTGCCGGCATACTCGATCGGTGCCTCGATCTTACCTTCCCGAAGAGATTTTCCAAGAATCTCCTGACGCAGGTAGTTGAATCCCGATCTATAGTTCTTGCCACCTCCGTAGCTGAAGTATTTGGAGAGTATTTCCGCCTTTGTGCTATCGATAGAGCAGAGGTCATTCTCCGGATTGGTGGCAGACATCACGAGATAGGGAATCTGTTTTTCCTCCAAACTTTTGATTTGGGCACGATCGTCTTCGTTCCATTTCGCACCCATGCCGAAGCATAGTACCGCATCGTACTTCTTCAGTTTGGTGAGGTCGTCCTCGACGTTTACTGTCACATTTCGTGCATCGGCCGAAAGACTCATTCGTGCCACCATAAACTGGGGGAAGTTCACCAATGCCACACGCGAGGGTTGCGGACGGAACATCCAAAATGCAAAGCCGATAGCCACCAATAAGATGGCTACCGACAGATAAATTATTTTTTTCTTCATCGTGGCGAATTATATTTCTGTTGCAAATAAGTCGTATTAGAAAGTGATCCGAACCAACCCGTATATGATACGTCCGGGTGATGTCGGGGAATTGAATGCCAATGCTTTGGGTTTATAATCGAACAGGTTCTCCGCACCGATATGGAGCGTATAGTTCCGATAGAAATGATTTTCAATATCCAAACGACAGATCGTATAACCCGGATACGTTATTTCCTCAAACAACTCGTTAGAGTTCATACGCCCTGTTTTCAGATCGGAAAGGAAGCGCGTGGAGAAGTTGGAGGCTAGTCTGTAATTCTTCGAGAAATTATGTCCATAAGAGAGAGTGGCAGTAGCTGCATGAGGGCGGGTGTTTGAGAGCTTCATCTCAGTTCCGGCCTTATCGGTCGCCTTCCATCGATCATAAGTGTAGGAATATGAAGCTCGAAAACCAAAGCCGTAAGGCAGTACCACATTCGCTTGTCCTTCAAAGCCGAATATTCTCATTTCTTTCGATACGTTGGTGTAGATCAAATCTGTGCCTTTGTAGGTGAAATCGATCCGATTGCGAACATGGTTGAAGAAGACATTCCCCATCAGTGTAAGCTTGTTCCAGTGAGCTTCTGCCGAGTATGAGAGCATGCGACTCTTCTCCGGCTTCAAATCCGGATTGCCGTAAATAAAGAAAGCACCATGATTGAAGAAAAAGTACATTTCCTGCAAAGAGGGGGCACGATACCCTTCCGCGTAGGACAAGCGATTGGTGACATGACTGCACTTGTACATGGCAGACAGGCGCGATGTATAGTACAAGCCGAATCCGGAGTGCTTGTCCAAGCGCCCTCCATAGCTCAATACGAGTTTGGGGGTAACTTTATATATGTACTGTCCGTATAGGATTTTGTTGTTCACGGACTTTTCCCCCGGGTCGTTCGGAGAGGAAAGACGGGGCGATGCTACATTATCATGGATATACTCCAGACCCACATTGAGAAGGTGGACTTCAGCAAGATTGAGATTGTATTGTGCTCGCAAATGGTGCATATCCTCATCGAAAATGGGAAGTTTCTTTTGGTTCTCAGTCTTGATCAGACAGGTATCACGGCTGTATTTGTCGTAATGATAAGAGATGTCCAGATCCGAAGTCTCGCTGATACGCCAGTTGGCACCGGCTTTGACATCGTAGGAGTTGTACAGAAAATCGATCTTATCCGTCCAGTGCTGCTTACGCAGATTCACCAGTCCGGTAAGGTTGAAGGATAAGTTTTCCGTCGGAGAGATTGTAAACTTCTGATTTATATTCCATGTCGTATTGCCTGCAACATTCAGTTCCTGCTCGAACTGATCGGCCAAAATATAACTTTTGTCTGCTCTATATTGTACGCCGGACTGACTGGTGAAGATCCCACGTTTCACTCCTGCTGCCACATCGTATTTCTGTCCGTCGCGACTATCGTATCGAGCCGAAGCAGATACGCGAAAAGGATCCTTGGCTGTACGGGTGATGATATTGATAACACCTCCGATGGCATTAGATCCGTACAAAGCAGAGGAAGCTCCACGAAGCACTTCGATTCGCTCGATGTCATCCGGATTGATTCGTTCGAAGTCTATTCCACTGGTAGATCCCGTTGAAATCAATTCGCCATCGACGAGGAAGAGAATAGAACTTTCGTCAAATCCCTGAGCATTGAGCTGATCTCTGGAACCATGCTTGGTAAACTCGATCCCGGGAAGAATATACTGCAGTACGTCAATGAAAGAAGATGGGGCTATAGCTTTGATATCTTTGGCCTTGAACACCTTTGTGGGGACAGGTACATCTTTAAGCAGACGGGCTGTACGGCTACCGGTCACCACTATATCCTCAAGTGCGATATTGCCGGATACGATGGTGTCGGTAGGTTGGGCCGGAGGGTTGGCCGCATGGGAGTATATACTTATACTAAAGAAAAGCAGGCCGATGAGGGCCTGCTTTGTTACTACACTTTTCATATTTCCCTCTTAACTTATTTAACGGGGTATGTATAAGTGAAAGTGATGACTCCTTTTTTGAGTTCTGCATCCTGATAGTCAGTGAACTGCACTTTGGCAATATTACCATCAGCACCACGAACGAAGAAGACTCTTTTGCTCAGCTTGTAAGTGGGACCGGCAGGACCGTGAGAGAATTCCAGCCAACCACCTGAAGCAAATCCCTGTGCGTTCTTCTTGCCGGTAATCACTTCGCTGAAGCCCTGTTCTTCATATTCCATCTGATGACCATCAGGTCCCATTTCGTACTTGACTGTAATACGGCCGAGAACATCTACGGTATATCCGTCTGTCGGAACGGAAGTAGCCTGATCCATTTCTGTCTTGCCGGAGAATACGGCACCACCTTTTCCCTTGCCACTTTCGCCACAATTGAGACGAACGTCATAGCGGTGAAGAGCCATGTCCCAGTTCAAATCGTTCTTATAGTCGGTAACATTTACGACTTCACCTTTGGAAAAAGAGAAATACTGCCACGTTTCGTATTTCGAAGCATCGATAGTTACGGTTTTGGTTACTGCTTCGGGTGTGGAGGGTTGGTTCGGCTCGTCTTTCTTCTTCCCACAAGAAGTTAGAGACACAATCAATGGCAATGCACAGAGTGCGGAGAAAATGATTTTTTTCATAATTATCTGACCTTACTTTTAATAGGTTTCATCCGGCTGCAAAGTTGAGATGTTCACAAAAAACGAGCAATCCCAATTTGTAGGTATTTAAAGTCGGATTTATACTAAATAAGTGGTATTGGGAATACTGGAATTGCACATGAAAAAGCCCTCGATACATAGGTGCTTTTATTCATTTATTATTTGTGTATCAGCCGATTATTCCGTGTGTTTATGGTATGATCAATGACACAAAGCTATGGCACGACAAGGAAAATCATCTAATGAGGCCTTTGAAAAAGAGAAGGTTATCGTTTAGGTTGCAACTTATACAAAGGGATGAGAGTGGACACCGTGAACATACTTCTTGCGGCAGCAGCCTATGAATTCAAGAGAGCTATGAAGGCTCTTTTGGACTTTATCAAAACAATCTGCGAGATACTGTTTGCTGACAATATCTCCCTGAAAGGGACTTTTTAGGGGATGACTATATAGGAGTGTAAACAAAGCTATATAGCAATCGGCCCAATCCTATATAGCAATCAAACGAAAGCTATATAGTAATCAGCTCAATCCTATATAGGAATCGACCGAAAGCTATATAGCTTTTGTTTTCTTATAGAGACCTTTGCTCAATAAACAGGTGCTTTTATTCATTCATTATATTGTGTGTCAGCCGATTATTTCGTGTATTTAGGTATAATCAATGACATAAAGCTATGGCATGACAAGGAAAATCATCTATTATTACGAAGCAAACCGAACTCTTTATCTCCTTTCTTTGGTATATCCTAACAAACGATACAAGGGCAATGCCTGAGGGGATCTCCCTTCCGGCATTGCCCTTGTCGGTTTTGCTGTTGAAAGACTGAATCAACGAATAAAGAGCTTCCCTACCATGTCTTCTACCACAACGATATAGGTGCCCTTCGGAAGACGTTCGACGTCGAGACGCATATCGGCAGATTCGATCTTCGTGGAGAGCTGCATTCGCCCTTGAATATCGAACAAACGAAGTGTGCTGCCCGCATATGTGGGAGGAATGGCTACATGGACATAGTCGTGAGCAGGATTGGGATAAAGTACTATAGTAGAAATATCCTTACCAGCGATGTCCGAAGAGGATAGATCCGTAATGAGACGGATACGATAGTAGTAGTCCCCAAACAAATCGATCGGATCCCAAAATCCCTGCTCTCTGATGACAATGTAATAGATGCCATCGGGAAAGAGTTCGGCATTTGTATAGAGAGAAGAGTTCGCAGTCAGCTCCGGAGACAATACTTTGGTTTCCCCTTGGGCGAGACTCATGTGTTCTTCTTTCGCTTGGAAGAAAGTTTCCGAGAAAGCCTTTATAGCCACTATTTCGATTTTCCCGGAGAAAGTAGCACCACCTTCATTTGTAATGCTGAAAGTCGGCAATGTCTCGGGATTGGCCCGATGAACTGTGAGAAGATCGATCTGTGGGTTGGAGGCCACCAGTAACGATGAATGGGTGCTCGTGTGCTCTGCTACTTCTATGGAAGCCAACTCTATCCATGAGGCATCTTCCATAAGCGATTCCATATCGCCCGTACAGACAAGCATGTATTGTCCTGCACGAGACTTGAGCCCTGTTATTGTCAGCGAAACTTTTTCGCCGTCTTCATCTCCCGGGTGTAATTCTACTAAATGTCTGCCAAGGAAATAGAGCCGTCCCTCTGTATTGCGGAGGGCAAAGGTGACGCGACTACGAAATTCTTCCGTACCCGGGTTGTAGACTGTGGCACTGAGTTTGCAGTCGGAATATGCTTTCAGGTTGTGCGAAAGAGAACCGTCTTTGAGAACGATCCTGGCATCGGCAACGGAGTAAGCTACATCTCCGGCAGGCATAGTCACTTCTATCTTATTGACAAGCCCCATAAGTATGTGCTTAAGCTCTTTCCAATCTGCCATGCCATCTGTTCGATAGAGTATGGAGATGGTATTTTTCCCCTCGGCAAATTGACTGCATGGTATGGTTATGTTGCTCGTGCTTTCTCCGATAATGTCTTCCCAAACGATAGGGACGGTGACGGCTGGGTTAGTCGTTTCCGTTCCATTGGGAAGCGTCAGGCGGTAAGCCAATTTCACATCCCCTGCATAAGTGGAGTAGTTCTTGATTTTTACACTCAGGTCAAGTGCTTCATCAGACATATTGTGTTGCAATCCATAGAGCGTGATGGTCGGATCCGGTACGATACCGGGGACTTCATTGCTGGCCGGCTCTATGCCTATGACAACCTCTTGGTCAGTAGAGTAGCCTCCATCGCCTGCGCCTGTGCCAAGCGAACCCGGATTGAGTAGATTGAGATAGAAATTACCGTTACTCATGCCACCCCATCCCCAGTTGAAGTGGAACGTTCCGTCTGGTTCGTATCCATCGCAAACGAAAGCATGTCCCATCGATCCGTCTGCACCGGCATAATACACAGGTCTGTTTTCTGCCAGTTCCTTACGAATCATGTCTTTCCATTCCTTACCGGGAAGGAGAGAGCGATGGATGTAACGAAGCGATTTCTTGTAATGAAAGGTCTCCCGCAGGGCGCGTTCGACAAATATGGAGAAAGTGCCACTGCCGAAATCGGCAAACTGCATATTGACAGAAAAGCTGACATCTCTCATGAAAGTACTCAGTGCTTTGACCTCTTCAGTGCTGACGTTATCGTCAACTGTACCGGGCATGTTTTCCCAGTCGTATGTGTCGCCGAACGTGCCTGAATAGTGGGTATGCGTCCCCGTCATATCATCGTAGTAGTCATATCCGCCGGAAGCCTTCTCCGGCCACTTGTAGTGACGCATGATTTGTCCCATGGCGGTGGCAACACAACCGGTATAAGCCTGCTGCCCGGAAGGAAGCAGGGGATGCAAGGTGTTAAATGGATAGCCCTGATCCCACAAGATCGGATCCGATGCATGTTCGCCCGTTTCCAAAATAGGGGCAATGGATGATGGCAGGTCCCGCGTAGGCTTGGCTTCACGGATAGGATCTATCGGCTCTGCCTTGCCGTCCATTACAGCAAGCATTTCACGTTCATAGCCTTTGAGCCACCCCCTGAGATTGTTCGGTATACGGGCCGCATCGAAGTGCCCCTTGAAAGCATATCCGATCACCTCCGGGAACCGATCATCCGCTGCGACGAGGAGAAATCCGTCTTTCTCTCCTCGATTGAAAACGAAGAATAGTGCCTCCTCTCTTTCTGCAGCTTTGTAAACGAAATCCATCCGGAGACTCGCTGTCGATGAAGACAGCGTGGGTTGTCGTTTGGCAAAAAAGTTCTTAGCCGTCTGTTCGGCTTTGGATCGTGTCACCGGTCCTGCCTGGAGCATAGGGAGACACAGTAATAATAGCCCTAAGGTGTAGAAGATACGTTTCATTATTGCATTTTGTTTTGTTGTTCGAAGCAGGAGAGGCAGAAGAAGCGATAATCCGTCATCCTCTTTAAGCCGCACTAAGATAAAAAAGAGCCATTATTAAAAGTTTGCAGAAAGAAAAAAAAGGATACTTGCGCATCCCTTTTTCAGGTGATCAGGCTGGGATTCGAACCCAGGACCGATAGCTTAGAAGGCTATTGCTCTATCCAGCTGAGCTACCTGACCATCTTTATTCGGGTGCAAATGTAATCTTTTTGTCGGACAATTTTTGTCGTAAATGTATGTGCGAACGAATCTTTTCGATCTTTTCCTCAGGAAAGTCTTTTTCCGGAAGGTGAATTCTTGGCAGATTTTTGTCGATTGCCTCGGCTTGTTTGCAAAAGGAGCTATTCAAAAAAACACGAACCGGAAATGCTCCGATTGTGGCGCGTATTCCCTGAAAAAGTGGCGCGAGATTTTTTTCGTTGTGGCGTGAGAATTTTTTACTTCCCACGCCAAAATAAAAAAGTTTACGAACCGCGTTTTGAGGAGTAGCAAACGGGAAAATTTTGGAGCCTAAACCAATTCGGTTATAATAGTACATGTTCCTGATCTTCTTTTCTGAAAAGGCTTGATAGGATTGAGGGAACTGTTTCTTTTTTCTTTTGCTTTGATTCGGCTGTTAGTGAACAATGAAAAGAGAAAAAGAAGAAGCCTCTGCCGAGACACCCGATCGGTTCTTGGCAGAGGCTTCCTTATGTATTGGTGCAAAGTGCACCCATGGAGTTCTTAATACCGAGATTCTACAATATCCCAGTCAACGATACTCCAAAGATCTTTGAGGTGGTCGGCACGACGATTCTGGTAAGTCAGATAATATGCGTGCTCCCATACGTCGAATCCGAGCAAAGGGTTCAACCCTTTGCGCACGGGATTGCCGGCATTGGGTTCCTTCTCGATGGACAGTTTGCCATTGGCATCGGATGCAAGCCATACCCAGCCCGAACCAAAGAGGGTGGTACCGGCTGTGTTGAACTCCTCTTTGAACTTTTCGAATGAGCCGAATTGTTTGTCGATAGCTTCCCCCAGTTTGCCTTTCGGTGCTCCTCCTTTGCCCGGACGGAACTGAGTGAAATAGAGATTGTGGTTGAGGGTTTGGCCGGCATTGTTGAAGATACCGCCTTCGCTCTTTTGTACGATGGTATTCAAGTCTGCGTTTTCAAATTCCGTGCCGATGATGAGCTTATTGAGGTTGTCCACATAGGTCTTCAGGTGCTTACCGTGGTGGAATTCCACTGTTTCTTTGCTGATAACAGGAGCCAGTGCATCGACCGCATAAGGCAGGGAAATGAGTTCGTGAGTCATAACGTCTGATTTTTATTGTAATTAAGTCTTTTAATAATTTGTATCGGAGCAGTGTAAAACCGACACCGACAACTTTTTAATCATTATAAGAACATGATGAACGGAAAAAGGTTCGAATCTTGGTCGTAAAAACCGATTCATTCCATGACGAAAAGGTAGTTGATCTCATCCGAAAGCTCCGGCCGGAAGATAAAACCTTCGGGCGAAAAGAGTTGCATCTCTTCCACATGGCGGCATCGGCGGGTGAGGAGGTGGGCTGTCATCAGTCCGCGTGCCATTTTGGTATAGATCACGATCTGTTTGAGACCTCCATCGGGCTGTGGTACCTTGAAGTGGGGTGTCACTACCCGTACGGCTTGTTCTACTCGTTTCCAGTCGAATAGCTTTTTCATTTCTTCACTGGCCAGAAAACATAGCTCACCGCCCTTTTCGCATACCTTTTCGATCAGAAAATCCGTAAGATGCGGTCGCCAGAAGTTGAATACTTCATCTTCGACGGGTGCTCCCAGATGGGCAAATCCTTCCATCCTGTATGGACGAATCATGTCACTCGGTCGCAAAAGACCGTAGAGGAACGAGGTGATAAGAAGATGTTCGGAGGCATAGAGCCAATCGTCAGCATTGAAATTGGCAGGAGCAAGCTTCTTGAAAACCATACCCGTATAAGCCAATGCTGCCGGAGCAGTGGGTGAATCGTCCTCGAAGAAGTGCTGCCAGCGTCGGTGATTCTCTTCTGCCAACTTTCTATTGATACGGAGTAGTCGGGATAATTCCTCTATATCGCAGGAAGATGCAGCTAAAGCAATCTTTGTGGTCTGCTCATCGAAGATCGGCGAAGTGGTCGTCAAATGTGATGGCAAACGCTTCGGAATACCGATCGTCTTGGCACATGAAAGGAGTATGAGCATAAGGCTTGATCCTGATGACAAAAAAGAAGAGGAAGCCTCCGTCTGTATAGTGATCGGTGGGCTTCCTCTCTACTTCGTTTTTTGTTATTTGGTGGTTTTGGACAAAATGTCTTTCATCAGCACATCGAAATACTCTCCGCGGGTGAGCACACCGTCCTGTACGGCTACTACTTCCACTTCGCCACAGGCTGCCATTACACCGTCTTCTCTGATAATGTCCTGCATGAAAATGAGTTTGGGGCCTTTCTTGTGGCAGGTCAGACAGCTACGGAAGCGATCGCCGCTACGCAAGGACTGTTTGAACGTTATGGTCACTTTGTAAACGAAAGCATCAAGACCTTTTTCGTGCATTTGTCCGAAATTATCTCCGAGGCTTTCCCAGAATTCATGGCGGGTGTGCTCCATATAGCGCTGATAGTTGCTGTTGTTTACCACACCCTGCAAGTCGCATTCATAGTCTCTCACCTTCATGTCGAGGGAGAACAGATATTCTTTCTCTTTCATATCATTGGGTTTTGTCGGGTTTGAGAGGTGATAATTCGCTCTCGGTCCCTACATCTTATTCTTCTCTTTTGTCGAACCGGTAGAGCTTGTCCGACGGACGCACTTTCTCCTTTACCGGAATGGAAATGCGTTGTCCCTTTGTCGCCTTTTCCACGGTTTGCAGTTCGTATCGGATCTCTTCCACCTTTTGGATGATCACACCTGTAGTAGGGCCGGTGATCACAATCTCATCGCCTATATGCAGTTCGCCGGACTCTATCTCGAATTCAGCCACACCGAGACGGCTGAAGTATTTGATTCCCTTGCCTACATATATTTTCTGTCGCGTAGCTCCTGAGCCGTAACGATGTGTCCATTCACCGAGCCGTTGTCCGAGGTAGTAGCCATCCCAAAAGCCTCGGTTGAATACCGTAGCCAATTGTTCGTCCCACCGGCCTATGGACTCTTCATCATAGGTGCCGTTGCAGTAGGCTTCGATCGCTTCTTTGTAGCAGCGGCAGACCGTATAGACGTATTCGGGGCCACGTGCCCTTCCTTCTATCTTGAATACTCGTACGCCGGCATCCATCATCTTATTGATGAAATGAATAGTCTTCAGATCCTTCGGCGACATGATGTATTGGTTCTCAATGTCCAGTTCCAGACCGCTATCCTTGTCCTTGACGGTGTAGCCCCTCCTGCAGATCTGCGCACAGGCTCCTCTGTTGGCGGAGCTGTTGTGTTCGTGCAGGCTTAGATAGCACTTGCCCGAAACGGCCATACACAGAGCGCCGTGAGCGAACATCTCTATACGTACGGGATGGCCTTTAGGTCCACAGATATTGTCCCTGACGATGGTCTCGTGGATTGTACGTACCTGATCCATATTCAGCTCTCTTGCCAATACGACCACATCGGCAAAGCGCGAATAAAAGCGTAGGGCTTCCGCATTGCTGATATTGAGCTGAGTGGACAGATGCACTTCTACTCCGATCTCGTTGGCATACGTCATCGCAGCCACGTCGGAAGCTATAATGGCAGATATTTGTGCCTTTTGTGCCGCATCGATGACGGAGCGCATGAGTGCTATGTCCTCGTCGTATATGACGGTATTCACCGTTAAATAGCTCTTTACGCCTTTATCTCTGCAAATCTCTGCTATTTTGTACAGATCTTCTGTGGTGAAGTTGTTAGCAGATCGGGCGCGCATATTCAGTCCTTCAATCCCGAAGTAAACGGAATCTGCTCCCGCCTTGATGGCTGCCATAAGCGATTCGTACGAACCGACGGGAGCCATTATCTCGAAGTCGTTTACATTCATTTCTTTCATTAGTCAGAGGTTCGGAGTCGGAGCCTCCGGATGCAGCCAAGGAGCTACGTCCGATAGCGGCATACGCACAAAATCCCGTTGCCACATTTGTGGGTGGGGCAGTTCCAGCTCAGGTGACTGTACTTTCGGGTATACGGAATGCAATAGAATGTCTATATCGATCGGACGATCATGATAGACCCCTCCATTGCTTTTTTGTGTACGACCCAATTCCCTTTCGATGGCTTGTGTGATGTGCAGAATGTCCTGTGGTTTGAGTTCCGATCGCAAAGCCACCACCGCATTGAGGAAAGGATGGGGCGATTCGAATCCCCACGGCTCGGTTTCGTAGAACCGAGAAAGGGTGAGCAGTCTGCCCACCCTCGTTTGTAGCATCTCCAATGCTGCAGACAACAAACTATGTCGATCGCCTAAGTTGCTGCCCAAAGAAAGATACACTATGGCCATACTCAATCGATGATGAGCATGGCATCGCCATAAGCACCGAAACGATACTTTTCTTTTACAGCGAGGTCGTATGTATTCATAATCAGCTCATGTCCTCCGAAAGCGGCCGTCATCATCAGTAGGGTAGAGAGCGGCATATGGAAGTTCGTAACCAAAGCAGAAGGCAGATGGAACTCGTATGGAGGAAAGATGAAGCGATTGGTCCAACCTTCGAACGGCTTGAGATGACCATCTGTGCTTACAGCTGTTTCCAAAGCACGAAGAATGGAAGTTCCTACGGCGCAGATCTTCTTTTCTTCATCCCATGAACGGTTGATGTTTATGCACGACTCCTCCGTGATATACATCTCCTCGCTATCCATTTTGTGCTTGGTCAGATCTTCTACATCGATGTCGCGATAAGCTCCCAAAGCGTGGTGTACCGTTATGTAAGAGAAATGGCAGTCCTTGATCTCCAGTCGTTTCATCAGCTCGCGGCTGAAATGAAGACTGGCAGCAGGTGCCACCACGGCGCCTTCCACTTCGGCAAATATGCTTTGATACCTCTCCGGATCCTCTTTGTTCACGTCCCGATCGATGTACTTCGGCAGAGGAGTCTGTCCCAATTGGAAAAGCAGTTCCTTGAATTCGTCATGAGAGCCATCGTACAGGAAGCGCAGCGTACGTCCTCTGGAGGTCGTATTGTCTATCACCTCTGCCACCAGCTCTTCATCATTGCCGAAATAGAGCTTATTGCCTATGCGTATTTTGCGGGCCGGATCCACGAGGACATCCCACAGCTTCAGTCGTTCATTCAGTTCACGCAGGAGGAAAACTTCGATCTGAGCACCGGTTTTCTCTTTATTACCATAGAGACGGGCGGGAAAAACACGGGTATTGTTGAAGACGAAGGTGTCACCCTTGTCGAAATACTCCAGAATGTCCTTGAAAACGCGATGTTCGATTTCTCCTGTACGACGATGTACGACCATCATTCGCGATTCGTCGCGGAACTTGGTCGGCTCTAATGCAATCAGTTCCTCCGGAAGATTGAATTTGAACTTGGATAATTTCATAGCGATATATGTTGCCGTTAGTTATTTTTATTTGTAGGTGTGGAAGACGGATTGTCCTCTTTTTGTTCGAACTCCGGTTCATAAGCAAAACCAAGACGGTCGAACCATTGTTCCAACTCATCCATCGAAAGGCAGTCTTCGATACGCGCATTGCCTACTCTTGTCCTGCGCAATGCCTCCAAATGTCCTCCCGATTCGAGGGCTGTGGCAATGTCACGAGCCAGGGCACGTATATAAGTGCCTTTGCCGCATACGATCCGTAGCGTGATGAGGGGTAGGGCATACTCCAGTAGTTCGATCTCGTCGATCTGCAACGTACGGGTTTTCATCTCCACCTCTTTCCCCTTTCGAGCCAAATCGTATGCGCGTTTCCCGTTCACGCGAACGGCAGAGAATATGGGCGGTACCTGTTCTATCGTTCCCGTGAATCGAGGTAGTATGTCCAGAACCGATTGGCGCGTGATATGTTCGTACGGGAAGAAAGCATCCGGTTCCGTTTCCTTGTCGAAACTCGATGTCGTAGCACCCAGTCTGATGGTGGCAATGTACTCTTTCGTGCCGGCCTGCAGCACATCGATTTGCTTCGTGGCACGTCCTGTGCACAGGATCATCACGCCCGATGCCAACGGATCCAATGTGCCGGCATGCCCTACGCGCAGCTTCTTGATACCCATCCGACGACAAGCCCGATAGCGGAATTTATTGACCAAGTCGAACGAAGTCCATGTGAGAGGTTTGTCGAAGTATAGTACTTCTCCCTCGCGCAGGTGGAGCGGACGATCTATTTGTTTCATTTTTCCGATTCAGACAGCTAAGGATACCCCTGAGAGCATCAATACGATAAGCAGACCGCCAACCAAGATACGATAATAGCCGAATGCCTTGAAGCCATATCGGGTGAGGAATCCGATAAAGAACTTGATCGCGGCCAGTGCTACGATGAAGGCCACGATATTGCCCACGAGGAGCACGATCATGTGTTCTCTGAAAATTTCTATTCCGCCTTCCTTGTAGAGTTTATAGGCCTTTAGCAGGGTGGCACCGAGCATCGTAGGTACAGCCAGAAAGAAGGAAAACTCCGCAGCAGCCTTACGACTCAGTTTTTGTTGCTGACCGCCGACTATGGTAGCCATGGAGCGTGAGAGTCCGGGTAGGAATATGGCCAGACATTGGAACAACCCTATAACGAACGCTTTGGGGTATGTGATTTCTCCTCTGTCCGATGAGGCGAAGAGCTTATCGACAAACAGCATGAAAATACCACCGAGGAATAATACGACGGCCACTACCCAGACGCTGCCCAGCATTCTATCTACCCAATCTTCGAACAGGAATCCCAAGATAACGGCCGGAACTAGTGCTATCAATAGCTTCCAATAGAGATCGAAGCGACTCATAAATTCTTTCCCTTTGCCTTGCCCTAAAGCTCGTGGAGCCACGGGAAAACAAAAGAAACGTTTCCGGTACAGCACCAGAACGGATAGGATGGCACCGAACTGTATCATCACGGTGAAGGCTCTGACAAAAGAAGTGCTTTCCACCCCCATTATGCCTTCGGCGATAATCATGTGTCCGGTGGAAGAAACCGGAAGAAACTCGGTCAGCCCTTCGACTATGGCTAAAACGATGGCTTGTAGAATGGTCATATTATCATGCAGGAAGGGAGGTACATCCTTCTCGGATCAGGCATAGAATTACTCCCCCACAACGTGCGGTTTGCGGTCTGATCGGCAGAAGGACCCTCGCCGGAGAGTTACTTGCGATTGTCTTTTTTATCCGGCGATACCATGATGGCATATACCATCAGTACGAAGCCGGCCATGCTCACCCACGGTGCTATCTGTATGCGTTTGGCACTGAAAATATCCGGATTGAAGCTTACTTGGTCGGCTGATCCTCCCCCTGACATCAATATGAAGCCCAGAATGATGAGGATAGCGGACACCCCCATCAAGATAAAGTTCTTTTTCCCGAAAAGCATAGTATGCTGTTTGATTGTCTTAGTTGGTTTGTCAATATTCCTTGCCTTATACGAGGTGCATTTTGCCTCCATCCATGCGGATATATTTGTTCGTTGCAGCACGTGCCGAAAAGGCAGAGATCAGTATGCCCACAAGTAACATGCCTCCGGCTATGGTCAGGAGGTTTTCCATCGTTAAGAAGGGGCGTAAACTCCTGTTGAATGCGTATTCATCAGTTGCATAGAGGGCTATACCGAGGAGTAGTATGGCGAGCAAAGCTGCCACGAGTCCATTGAGCATACTGTAGCGAACGAAAGGCTTACGGATAAAGCGAGGCGTGGCACCCACCAGCGTCATGGTACGGATGCTGAATCGCTTCGAATAGATCAACAAACGGGTGGTGTTGTTGATCTGTATGTAGCTGATCAGAAGGAGCAAGGCTGATAGAGCGAGCAGAACGAGACCGATACGGCGTGTATTGCGGTGTACTATGTCGAACATATCCGCCCTGTATTCCAGATTGTCCACTCCATTCCATGTGCGGATGGCAGAGTCTATGGTTTTCAGACTGTCCGGATGGGTGTATTGGGCTTTGAGGTGAACGCACATTTCCGCTTGCAGGGGATTATAGCCGAGCATCTTGGCCGGATCGTCTTCGCCCAATTCTTTTTTCATCTCTTCGAGTGCTTGATCGGCAGAGATATAGCTGACATCTTTGACGAAGGGTGTGGCCGCTATCTGTCGCTGTAGCTCTTGTGCCTGCGTTTCATCCATGTCGGAGGATAAGAGCAGATTGAAGGAGAGGTCTTCTCTCACGGAATTGCCTATTCCTCTGCCGACAAACTCAATGATGCCGATAGTCCCCAGAAGGAAGAGGACAACGGCAATACTCATAATGGCCAAAAACCTTGAATGGAAAAAGGCAGAAGACCGCTTCTTGTTCTTTTGTGACATTCTTATTGCTATATCTCAGAGAAAGAATGGGAGACTGACACCCTCTTCCGGCCGGCGGTGGTTTTGATCATCGACGGATCCGTTTCAGGGGATCGGTGGCCTGTCATTGTTTCCCAAAAGGCCAAAATACCCCAATTTCTCCGCAAAAATAGTATATAATATGGTATGCGACTATATTTTCTCGAGCGAGAAAAATCCTGTAGGGTCGATCCCTAAGGGTAGTATATATGACGTGTACTGAAAAAAGTTGACACTCGGGGAGGTTAATTTCGAGATTAAAATTACAGAAATTTCTCTAAAGTCCATTATGGGTTTACACACCTTACTCTTTAAGACGACTTTCGGTTGACAGCCGCTAAATCCGCCCTCTGGCGGGGAGTCATTTTGCGATAGAGCTTGGGCGAGATTCGGGGGGGATTCTCTTGGGGGATCTACAAAGGGGCATTACTCGTTCTTTTCTGTAGCAATATGCCGAAAATCTACATGATAGATTGAAATAGAGGGGAATCCATGCTTTTAAACAGGGAGTCATCATCCGGTCACTACTACACTTTTGAGAACTGGTCTGCAGTTATAGCAGTAATTGTGTCGGAAAATGACCGAATGATGACTGTCAAAACATAGAGATAAGCGGTCAAAGAACAAGGGGAATAAAAAAGAAATCGCTGTAAAACCTTGATTTTACAGCGATTCATCTTGAATATGAAGGCCTAATTGACATCCTATGTGACATCGCTTTGAGACCTATTAGCGGTATGGACGGGAAAAGAACCATCCATTGTATCCTTTTTATTTTCAGTTCCTTAAAAGGAAGTCTTTGCTTATGTAACCAAAATGAAACCAAAGACAGATTATCTTCAGACGATGCTCAGACGGCATTTTTTTGATGTCCTTAGATAAAGAAGCAAAGGAAATTCATTTTGCTCTTCAGACTTCTTTCAGACTAACTTAATTGTTCCAGCGGTGTGTACGGGATATGAACCAACCCGTATCAACAACCTTATTTCCAACTGTTTAATGAATGGCATTTGTCTATTGCAACCAAAACGGAACCACAGAGTAGTTATTTTCAGGCTATGTATAGACGAAACCTCATTACTCAAATTTCAGGTACAAAGGTATTACTTTTTTGAACCTAAGCCAAACTTTATGTGAAATAAATAATTGAAAAAAATTTTGGGTTACATTTTTAGTGCAAGTGCAAGCCCCCTATATATAAAGGGGAGCTTGCACTTGCACTAACGGAACCTGTATCTGTATTATCCTGATTTTAGTTGTTTTTTAGTCATTCAATCTCTACGTAAGCCAATTTTATCGGATAACATAATTCCCTTTTTTCTTCCTGTTTTTTGTATCATTCTTCAAGCCTCTAAAATATAATCATAGCAGATAATGAGGTTCTCCTGCATATGTATTGAAAAATCATAACAAATTGCAATGATGTTAAATATTTTCCATTGAACGCAACGGCTTATACTTTAGTCTCATTTTAGATATAGAGACGTATATTATAAAAACCATTGCATCCTACGCAAAATTCTTTACGGAAAGCGAAAAAAGATGTGTAATAAAAGTAATGGAAGCTGCCGGGGTGCAACTAACTTTACATTGTTATGCAGAACGTAGGATTAAGACTCAAACAGGAGCGGAACAGAAAAGGCTATTCTTTACAGTATGTTGCTGCTTCACTGAATGTTAGTACCACTGCAGTCTGTCGGATCGAAGCCGGAAATAAATATTTAAGCATGGAGCTTTTCGACCGGTACTGTGAACTTTTGGGACTGAATCCCAGAGACGTGTTTTCGAATCCTGCAATGGAAGAACGAGACCGGATTGCTCTTGAGATCGGCCGAAGGTTTATAGAGATAATGGAGTTGGGGGTAACAATTATCCTGCCCAAGATTATGAATATCAATATCCGACCCGGGCCTCCGGACAGTAAAATGAAACAATAGGAGACCTTTGCAAAATAAGGAGGTGGAGGGAAGAGGAGTTCTTCGCATAAAAGGAGCGAGTGAAAGGGGTGGCAGTAAGGAGTGAAAGTAGTTGTAAATCCCCCCTTTGAGGAGCTACTTTTATGCGAAGAACTCCTCTTCCCTCCACCTCCTTATTTTGCAAAGGTCTCTGAGAGGAGGTCAAACATTTCGATATAATTATTGCTTTTTCTGATCTTTCTAAGGATCAGCTTTTTCAGCACACGCCAAAGAGAGGGAGGCTACGTATAGTAGCTTATACAGGCTGAAGAGGAGGAGAGAGGGCTTAGCTCCCGTGAGCTGCTTTTCCAATGAGGATCGGATCAGTGGCCACAAAGCAGCTACCATTCGCATAAGGTGTAGCCGTTTCAGCAAATTGTATGCTCTGAGCAGGCTTACCAATTCGGCCAATTCTTCGCGGTGACAATAGAGATTGTCCAGATAGCTACGCGTAGTGGCCAAAAATCCCTCAGCAGTATCGCAGTGGTAATGTTCTACAGGGTTATCGATATGCAGGATGGGGATACCGGCTTGTCGCAAACGCTCGCCGAACAGGATGTCTTCATACCCCATACCCATATTGGGAGGGAAGCCGGTGGCAAGCATCTGTTTTCTTGGGATCATGAAAGCCATTGAGATGAATCCGGAGTGGGGTTTTCGTGCTCGCTCTTCCGCCGATCGACTTTCCACTTCGGCGCCATATCGTTGCCGGAGGGGATTGGTGGATTTGGGCGGATAGACGAACCCTCCACATACGACTGTTGTGCCGGAGGCATGTCGCAGATAGCGCCCGATGAAGTCGGGCGATGCCGGCAGGGTATCGGAGTCGAGGATAAGGAGCTGCTCGCCTTGGGCTTCTTCTGCTAAGCGATTGCGCAGACGGCCGGCTCCCATGTTCTCTTCGGCACTGACGAGTCGGCACAGTCCCTCCTGTTCGTAAGCGATATATTGAGAGGTGTAAGGTTCGCCGGAACAGTCGTCTCCAAGAATGATTTCGTAGCCGACGGATAGTTCTTCGGCCTGCTTATACAGTTCCTCCAGCAGTCTGCGACAATCCCTTTTATAAACGGGTATGAGTATGGACAAGGTGGGAGACATCTTCGTCGTACAATTTATATAACGGAGTATATGCCACCGGGCTGAGACTGTACCAGTCCGTCCAATTCGAGGTCGAAAAGCTGAGACGAAACATCGTTTATAGGTAGTCCGGTAGCGCGTGTCAGCTCGTCCACCGAGGCTGTGCCTGCTCTGAGAAGACATTCGGCTACGGGGGTATCCGGCCAACTATCGGGACGGAAATTCAATGTCTGAGGTTTGGCGTCTATGGTAGAACTCCAATCGAGCAGCGTCAGCACATCTTGAGCCGAGCTGACAAGCGCGGCTTTTTGATCCCTTATCAAGGCATTGCAGCCGGCCGAACGGCTATCCGTGGCTCGTCCGGGTAGAGCCAGTACTTCCCGATTGTAGCCGAATGCCAGTCCGGCAGTGATGAGGGAGCCTCCTTTTTCGGCCGATTCGATCACAAGTGTGGCATCCGACAAACCTGCTACGATGCGATTGCGACCGACGAAATTGAATCGCTCCGGTTCAGTCCCCATAGGGTAATCCGTGAGCAAGCCTCCGTTTCGGAGCATCTCCATAGCAATGGAACGATGACTGCTCGGATAAATCCTGTCCAATCCATGGGCCAATACAGCTACAGTGGGCAAGCCATTATCCAAGGCGGCCTTATGAGCTGCGACATCGACGCCGTACGCCAGTCCGCTGACGATAAGCAAATCGGGGATGGTTTCAGCTAATCCTGATACGATTCGCTCCGTGGCTGTACGTCCGTAAGCCGTGATATTGCGCGTACCTACAATGCTCAGCACCCTACGTGGCGAGAGATCGACATTGCCTTTGGAATAAAGAAGGATGGGGGCATCGACACATTCTTTCAAGCGGTAAGGATAGTTATCATCGGTGACGAAATACATATCCAGACCGGCTTTGAGGGCTTGATCCAACTTTCGGCGTGCTTCCTCCATGACCGAAGGAGAGAAGATGGCATCGAGCAGGCGGCGAGGTGCTTTCGGTAGCCTCTGTACCAGCTCCTTCTTCTCGGAAAAGATGGCTTCGGGACTGCCCATAGCCGAGAGCAGCTGCCTTGCCAGCACGCTACCCACGCCTTTTACATGCGTGAGTGCGATGCGGAAAAGCAGTTGCTCCTCTGTCAGTTGGGGGCGACGATCATCCATTTTTCACCTGCTTGGCTATCCACTCGTAAGCGTTGCGGAAAGCCTGCATCCAAGGTGTCACCTGATGTTCGTGTCGTTGTGATTCGGGATAATAACCGCACTGCCAGGGGAATATGCTCCGCTCCGGATGTGGCATCATCGTCAGATGGCGGCCATCCGCGCTGCACAATCCGGCTATGCGGTGTGGCGATCCGTTGGGATTGGCAGGATAGCCGTCGTATTCGTACTTGGCCACCACATGGTAGGCTTTCTCCTCGTACGGGAGACTGAACCGACCCTCGCCATGAGCACACCATACACCGATCTTGCTTCCGGCCAGATTGCCGAGCATGATGGAGTCGTTATGCGGGATTTCGAGAGTGACGAATGTGCTTTCGAATTTCTGCGATTCGTTGTGGACAAGCTTGTGCTTGAGTTCGTGTTCGGGGTATAGAAGTTCCAACTCGGCCATCAGCTGGCAGCCGTTGCAGATACCGAGGCTGAGCGTATCGGGGCGTGCGAAGAAACGATCCAGCGTGGCTTTGGCTTGCTCATTGAAGAGAATACCGCCGGCCCATCCTTTGGCAGATCCGAGTACGTCCGAATTGGAAAATCCACCACAGAAGACAATCATCCGGATGTCTTCCAGTGTCTCTCTTCCACTGGTCAGGTCTGTCAGGTGTACGTCCTTCACGTCGAAGCCGGCCAGATAGAGAGCATAGGCCATTTCCCGCTCTCCATTCGTTCCCTTGTCGCGAATGATGGCGGCGCGGATGCCGGATGCCGTCTTTCGATCGGGATCCAAACCCATCGCTTTCAGATCACCCGTAAATTGTTTGGGGAAGTGATATACGACCGGTTGTTCCTTATAGTTTTCGAAGCGGTTGCCGGCCAAGGTATTGCCACTCTGGAAGCAGTCCAGCAGGTAGGACGACTCATACCAAACGTCGCGCATGTGGTCGATACCGAACAGGTATTCGGCTCCGTCTTTATGTATCAAGAGGTGTCGCTCTTGGGTGGGCTTGGCTATCGGGAGGAAACCGATGCCGGCATCGGTCAGGATCTTATCAACGGCTTTGCGGTCCTTTACCTGAATGAGGATACCCGGGTTTTCGGCAAAGAGGACTTTGATCAGGTCGTCTTCCACGAGGTTATCCAATTCCACCTCCAGACCGCCTTCTACATTGGCAAAGCACATTTCCAGAAGAGCCGTAATCAGACCGCCTGCGGATATGTCGTGTCCGGCCAGAACCAGACCCTTGTCAATGAGTTCCTGTACGGTATTGAACGCATCGCGGAAATATTCCGGATCACGTACAGTGGGGACTTCATCACCGATAGTACCCAAGCTCTGGGCAAAGGCCGATCCTCCCAAAGAGAACGGGCAGAAGCTGAAATCGATATAGTAGAGAGCGGTAGCGGCTATATGGCTGAGGACGGGGCTGACGATGCGACGAATGTCTGTCACTTCGGCTGCGGCACTGATAATCACCGTACCGGGACTCAGCACTTTTTTGTCCTCATATTTCTGTGTCATGGACAGGGAGTCCTTGCCGGTAGGGATGTTGATGCCCAGATCGACGGCAAAGTCCGAACAGGCTTCCACGGCACGGTACAGACGGGCATCTTCGCCTTCGTTACGGCAGGGCCACATCCAGTTGGCCGACAGGCTCACACCCTCGATACCATTACGAAGCGGAGCAAAGACGATATTGGTCAGAGCTTCGGCTATGGCCAGCACCGAGCCGGCTGCCGGATCGGCCAAGGCGGCCTGAGGGGCATGGCCGATAGAAGTAGCCACTCCGCTATGGCCGCGATAGTCCAGAGCCATAGCACCGAGGTCGCTGAGCGGAAGTTGCAATTCGCCCTGACACTGCTGGCGAGCCACTCGTCCTGTCACAGATCTGTCCACCTTATTGGTAAGCCAATCCTTACAAGCTACTGACTCCATACGCAATACTTGCTCCAGATATTCGTCCAGACGGGCAGGGTCGTATTGCAGTGCCTGATAGTGATGTTCTATGGTTCTGTCCTCCATGATGGTACGGGGAGGCTTGCCAAACATGTCGTCCAGCTTCATGTCGATAGGACACTCGCCATTGTCCTTGCGGAAGACGAAGCGCATATCGTCAGTGGTCTCTCCGACCACATACATGGGAGCGCGTTCGCGTTCGGCTATTTTGCGTACATATTCCAAATCTTTCTCCTGCATCAGCATCCCCATACGTTCCTGACTCTCGTTGCCGATTATCTCTTTGGCAGAGAGGGTAGGGTCTCCGACGGGAAGCCGATCCATGTCGATTCGTCCGCCGGTCGCTTCCACCAATTCGGACAGGCAGTTGAGATGTCCTCCGGCTCCGTGATCGTGGATGGAGACGATCGGGTTATTGTCATTTTCCGCTATAGCTCTGATCACATTCTGTACACGCTTCTGCATCTCGGGATTAGAGCGCTGGATGGCATTCAGTTCTATACTGCCGGACAATTGTCCCGTATTCACAGAGCTGACAGCTCCGCCCCCCATACCTATGCGGTAATTGTCTCCACCCAGGATTACTACTTTTTCTCCCGGAGACGGCTCTCCTTTAAGAGCGTCCGACTGTTTGGCATAGCCGACACCTCCGGCAAGCATGATGACTTTGTCATAGCCATAGCAGGTAGTATCGGGAGTTTCTTGGTGTTCAAAGGTCAGAACGGATCCTGTAATGAGTGGCTGGCCGAATTTATTGCCGAAATCGCTGGCACCGTTAGAGGCCTTGGTCAAGATCTGACGGGGCGATTGATAGAGCCAACGGCGTTCGGATAGTTTCTTTTCGAATGGTCGTGTTCCATCAGTACGGGCGTAAGAAGTCATATAGACAGCGGTACCTGCCAACGGAATGCTGCTCTTTCCACCGGCCATTCGGTCACGAATCTCTCCCCCTGTCCCTGTGGCTGCGCCGTTGAAAGGCTCCACCGTAGTAGGGAAATTATGTGTCTCGGCTTTGAGACTCAGTACGGTATCTATCGTTTTGGTCTCGAAGTAGTCCGGTTTGTCTGCACTGCGGGGGGCAAATTGCTCTACCTTCGGGCCTTGGATAAAAGCCACATTGTCCTTGTATGCGGACACAAGCAAATTGGGATTGACAGCAGAGGTACGTTTGATCAGGTTGAAGAGAGAGCTTTCCTTCTCCTCTCCATCAATAATAAACGTGCCGCCGAATATCTTGTGCCGGCAGTGTTCGGAATTGACCTGTGAGAATCCGAACAACTCGCTGTCCGTGAGCGGCCTGCCAATGCGTTCGGACACGCCTTCCAAATAACTGATTTCATCTTCGCTCAGAGCCAATCCCTCAGTTTCATTATAAGTGCGAATGTCCTTGACGGAAATGATCGGCTCAGGCTTACGATCTATATCGAAAATCTTTTGGTCCAGCTGCTCATAAAGGGCTTGAAGCATGGGATCGAACTCCGCATCGGCACCTTTCACCGGAAAGAACTCTTCAATACGGCGTATGCCTGCAACGTTCATATTCTGCGTTATCTCGACGGCGTTGGTACTCCAAGGTGTTACCATCTCCCGACGAGGGCCTACGTGATAGCCGTTTACAACATCGGACTGACAGGGTTCGGCTCCGCCAAACAGCCATACCAGCCGATGTATTTCTTCTTCGCTGAACTGAACTTCACTCTCCACGGCATAGACAGAGCCGGACGAATGGTGAAAGAATAAAATCATTATGGATATGCTTTAGAATGCTTTTGACTGAATTTTTTTCTTACGGACAAAGATAAACGAAAAAAGGAGTGTCGTGCCCAATAGCGTCCTAAACGTTTTTAAGGTTGTTTATGAAAAAGGGAGAGGCTCTTTCCGGTGCCTCTCCTTCGGTTTTATCGGAGTTGCTTTGGGTAAATAAGCTTACCTGGAGCTTTACAAATAAATATAGGTCTTTTCGCCCAAGTCATCCGCCTGTTACCCCCCATGCTTCGGTTGAGGAACTTTCAGCAGAGTTTCAAGCAGACAGCGTAGCAAAGGCTTCACAAGCTCTTCAGCCAATTTGCAGGCTGCATGTTCTTTATGGAGATCAGCTATGGCCTGCGTTCGGCCACGGGCAATTTTCCGCGGTAGATTCCTCGCTGCAAGCGTGTAATGACAATCTTGCGAGAGAAATTCCTTACCGCAAGCCTGCGGCTAAGAATTTTGTATGCAAAATCACTTGCTGCAAGCCTGCAGCATAGAATCTCGCGAACAAAATTCATAGAATCCTATCTGCAATGTACAATCTTGCGAACAAAATTGCTTTTTGCAGGCGTGAAATGGCGATTTTGCATAAAAAATCACTCGTCGCAAGCGGAAAATAGCGATTTTGTTGGCAAACTTACTCGCCGCAAGCCTGCGGCTAAGAATTTTGTATGCAAAATCACTTGCTGCAAGCCTGCAGCATAGAATCTCGCGAACAAAATTCATAGAATCCTATCTGCAATGTACAATCTTGCGAACAAAATTGCTTTTTGCAGGCGTGAAATGGCGATTTTGCATAAAAAATCACTCGTCGCAAGCGGAAAATAGCGATTTTGTTGGCAAACTTACTCGCCGCAAGCCTGCGGCTAAGAATTTTGTATGCAAAATTCCTTACTGCAAGCCTGCAGCATAGAATCTCGCAAACAAAATTTCTTATTGCAAGCCTGCAGTAAGAAATCTTTATGCATAAAATCATCATCTCCGAACTGCGACAAAGAACTCTGCCACGGAAGTTTATATATTTCTATTATATACAAATCGAAAAACAATCTATATAAGACTATTATTGTCCCGTTAAAATAGGATTGTAGTAAAAACTAATCAAACACTCAATCAAAAAGAGGGTAATCGAGTTCTTTTACATCGTTGAAATTCATCTTTTCAAATAAATCTCTAAGAGGAGCCTTATCGGTCAATGAGATACCTGTACATTGACCTAAACAACACCTATTGAGAGATGCTATTTGCTTGAAGCCTATACTGTTTTGTAGCTCCACAAAGCGATTATAAGAGACAAGATGTGGAAACTTGGGCCGACCTGAGCAGGCGATGTATTGAAGATAAAAAGCTTTCCAATTTTGGTGTTTTGAGAGATGAAACAGGATCAGGATGGTCATGATCTTGCTGTCTGAGATCTTAACCTTTCTATTCCAACGTCGAACAGACATTGTAATTAGTCACAAACCGGACCTTTCCGAGTGCCGACTCTCTTTCAGTACACGTCATCGGCACAAAAGAAACAGTTGTTGGACTCAACTTACAAAAGAAACTTTTTCAAAACATACTCCTACGGAAATATCGTATATTTTTGTATTCAAATACATAAACCCTATGAAACGCCCCCTGCTCTACCTCATTGTTATTGCTCAGACCATCCTATCCTCAACGGCTCAGACCACAGAAGAATTGAGCCGAATGCAGACTCTCATCGACCATATGGCCTATACGGAGGCTTTGGCTTGGGCGGACAGTTGCAGCCTGCAAGACGAGCAAGCTCTACACCTCCGAGCCAAAGCTCTCAGCGAACTGGGACGACATCCCGAAGCCTTTGCCGTCTACCAAAGGATCATACGGATGGATCCTCACGATGCGGTAGCTTATCGTTTGGGGGCAGCGTTGCAGGTGGATATGCAGGATTATGCCACAGCAGCCGAAATGCTGCATCAAGGCTATGAGCGCACATCCGATATTCCGACAGGATACGACTTGGCCAAACTGCTCGTTCACATCGGACAGGATTCCACGGCATTGGTCATCACAGACAGGATCTTACAGCAGGATTCGCTCCCTCCCGTCATTCGCCTTAGGGCAAAAGCACTCAACAAACGACAACAACCTTCTCAAGCGATAGCACTGTTGGAAGAGCAGATGCTTCGGGATTCTACCGATTTCCTTACCCTGATTGATCTGGCTACCCTGTACGGACAGGTAGAAGAAACGCGCCGGCAGGAACAGGTGACAGCACGCTATCTGCAAACCGACTCGCTGAACGTGGCCGTGCTTCTGGCCCATGCCGAATCCATGATGATGCTACAGGAAGCGGACAGTGCCCTGCATGACTATGAGCGGATTATCGGTCGAGGCCATTTCCCCACCTCATTCAAGGATCTCTTCTATTGCGGTTTGGCGTACTACAAAGCCGGTAGGTGGGCCGTAGCCGAAGAATGCTTCAGACGAGCCGACGAATCTGCCTACCAACAAAACTACCTGACCAAATACTACTTGGGCATGTGTGCCTATCGCCAAAAGCTGTGGGAAGAAGCGGAAAAGCGGTTGCAGAAGTTGCTCGATCTGATCGAACCGAAAACGGACAGACTCACTGATGTGCATACGATGCTCGCTCAATGCGCCAATGAACAAGGGCGAACGGAAACAGCCATATCCCATCTGCGCTATGCCATAGAATACGATAGCGGCAACAGCGAGGCCTGCCTGCTCCTTGCTCAATGCTTTGAAAAGACAGGCAACCGCACCGGTGCGATCCACATGTACCGGCGTGTCCTCGACAAGGAAAGAGCAAGTACGGCGAAAAACGACATAGAGGGCTTCCGCCGATTGGCCGAAGCGCGGAGCAGGCTATCCCTACTGAAAGCCGACGATTCGGAGGACGAGGAAACGCCGTAGACATTACGTATATACATTCATTCTCCGGAACGATCCGAAATGGAGACAATCATTGGCGAACATATTGTTTTGTACTCATTGCCAAATTTTTACATCCCCATACGGCTGCTTTGATTCTTAGAAGTTTCGACTGAGATCTTCGTGCCGTTTCTTCTCCACCGACAACTTCCGACAACGACCCGTTCACACTCCTCGAAAAGGAAGCGCAGAATCCCCATTTTTGGGGAGAATTAATGTGTTTTTGGGCTACTTTGTTAGTCGGGTTAGCAAGATTTGTGTATTTTTGCCGCATCATTAGAGTTGTTCGCCTTAGACAATCAAACAAAAAGACAACCACATTTGCCTAACTATTTAAAATGGGCGAGATTATCAGTCATAGCGGAGTTGTCAGCCGAGTGGAAGCCGACAAGATAACGGTATGTGTGCAGCAGAAAAGTGCATGCGCCGGTTGTCATGCCGCCGGCTATTGCTCCTCTACAGACTGCAAAGATCGATATATCACCGTAATGGGACCCGCACCTGACATCCGCGAAGGTGATCGGGTTTTGCTGGAAGGTCATAGTGCCATGGGACGTCTTGCTGTCGTCCTCTCTTTCATTGTTCCTTTGATTTTGTTGCTGCTTATGCTTGTCCTCACCATCAGTATTCTGAGGTTAGACGAGGGCATGAGTACGCTTATTTCTTTGGGAGCTTTGGGAGTATACTACCTGATTCTCCGGTTATTCAACGGCAAACTGAGCCGACGTTTGGTATTTACTATTCGAAAAAATAATCAGTAACAAACAAATATGATACTTACTACTGTGATTGTTTTGGCCGCAATCGGTGCCATCGGTGCACTGGTTTTGTTTTTGGCCGCAAAGAAGTTCGAGGTCAAGGAAGACCCACGCATCGGACTGGTTGCAGAGGTACTCCCTCAAGCCAACTGTGGGGGATGTGGCTTCCCCGGATGCTCCGGTTTTGCCAATGCCTGCGTCAAAGCCGAAAGCCTCGAAGGACTGCTCTGTCCCGTAGGGGGAGCAGCGGTGATGGGGCAGATAGCCGACATTCTCGGCATGGCCGCGGCTGCTCAGGATCCGAAGATTGCCGTGGTTCGTTGCAATGGCAATTGCGATGCCCGTCCGCGTACGAACCTGTACGACGGAGCCTCCAGCTGTGCAGTAGCCGCTTCGCTATATAGCGGAGACACGGGCTGTAGCTTCGGCTGTCTGGGATTGGGCGACTGTGTGGATGCCTGCGGATTCGATGCTATCCGCATCAACCCGACAACCTTGCTGCCGGAAGTGGTGGAGGATGCTTGTACGGCATGTGGTGCTTGTGTCAAGGCCTGTCCCAAATCGATCATCGAACTCCGGAAGAAAGGGCCTAAGAGTCGCCGTATCTTTGTTAGCTGCGTGAACAAGGACAAAGGCGGTGTCGCCAAGAAAGCTTGTAGCAATGCTTGTATCGGCTGCTCGCTCTGCTTGAAGCAATGCCAATTCGAGGCTATCACCATCGAGAACAACCTCTCGTACATAGACCACACCAAGTGTCGCATGTGTCGCAAGTGTGTGGAAGTATGTCCCACGAATGCCATCCACGAGCTGAACTTCCCTCCGAAGAAGAAAGTGGAGCCGGCTGTCGCCACAGAAGCTACCGCACCGGCACAAGAGACTGTCTAAGGAATAAATAACAACAAAGACCACATAGAATTATTATGTTGAGGACTTTCCGAATCGGTGGTATTCACCCCCCCGAAAACAAGTTGTCGGCAGGCAAGCCCGTAGAGGTGTTGCCTATCCCCTCACAGGTAGTCATCCCTCTTGGTCAGCACATCGGTGCACCGGCAACTGCCACGGTCAAGAAAGGGGATGAAGTTAAGGTCGGGACTATCATTGCTCAGGCCGGAGGATTCGTATCAGCTAATATCCACTCATCTGTGTCGGGTAAGGTGCTGAAGATCGATAACGTATACGACTCAAGCGGCTATCCCAAGCCCGCAGTTTTCATTAGCGTAGAAGGTGACGAATGGGAAGAGGGCATCGATCGCTCACCAGCCATCGTCAAAGAATGCAATCTGGATGCAAAAGAAATCGTAGCCAAAATTTCTGCAGCCGGTATTGTGGGTCTTGGCGGTGCTACCTTCCCTACCCATGTGAAGCTGTCCCCTCCTCCGGGCAACAAAGCTGAGATCCTGATCATCAACGCCGTAGAGTGCGAGCCTTATCTGACGAGCGACCATGTCCTTATGCTGGAGCACGGCGAAGAGATCATGATCGGCGTGAGTATCCTGATGAAAGCCATTCAGGTAAACAAGGCCGTCATCGGAGTTGAGAATAATAAGAAAGATGCTATTGTTCACCTCACCAAACTGGCCACTGCATATCCGGGCATAGAGGTAATGCCGTTGAAGGTGCAATATCCTCAAGGCGGTGAGAAGCAGCTGATCGATGCAGTGATCCGCAAGCAGGTAAAAAGCGGTGCCTTGCCTATCAGCACAGGTGCCGTAGTACAAAACGTGGGTACGGTATTCGCCGTGTACGAAGCAGTACAGAAGAACAAGCCTCTGGTCGAGCGCATCGTGACGGTTACAGGAAAAAAACTGTCTCGTCCGTCTAACCTCCTCGTTCGTATAGGTACTCCTATTGCGGCTCTGATCGAAGCAGCAGGTGGCTTGCCGGAGAATACGGGCAAGATCATCGGCGGAGGTCCGATGATGGGACGCGCTCTGCTGTCACCGGATGTACCTGTGACCAAAGGCAGCTCCGGAGTATTGATTCTCGACAGAGAAGAGGCAGTCCGCAAGCCTATGCGCGACTGTATCCGATGCGCCAAGTGCGTCGGAGTGTGTCCGATGGGACTCAATCCGGCTTTCCTGATGCGCGACACCTTATATAAGAGCTGGGAAACAGCGGAAAAAGGCAACGTGGTTGACTGTATCGAATGCGGTTCGTGCAGCTTCACCTGTCCGGCCAACCGTCCTCTGCTGGATTATATCCGCCAAGCCAAGAAGACTGTGATGGGTATCCAAAGAGCACGTAAGCAATAAGAAAGGAAATAAGCGATGGAAAATAAAATTATCATTTCTCCTTCACCGCACATCCACAGCGGAGACAGCATCAAAAAGAATATGTATGGCGTGCTGATTGCCCTCTTGCCTGCCTTGGCCATGTCGGTATATCAGTTTGGAATCGGTGCGGTGATCGTAACGGCAGTATCCGTTCTTACTTGTTGCATCGTGGAATACCTGATCAGCAAATATATGTTGGGCAAGGAGCCTACCATCATGGACGGCTCAGCTATCTTGACCGGCGTATTGCTGGCTTTCAACCTGCCGAGCAACCTGCCCGTTTGGATCATTATCATCGGTGCAGTAGTAGCTATCGCATTGGGCAAGATGTCCTTCGGCGGCTTGGGGAACAACATCTTCAACCCCGCTTTGGTCGGTCGTGTATTCCTCCTGATCTCTTTCCCTGCCCAGATGACTCTCTGGCCTACCGAAGGACAGATGACTTCCTATCTGGATGCCGAGACCGGTGCTACGCCTCTCGGCCTGATGAAAGCAGCAATGAGCGGCGACACCTCGGCTTTGGCCAATATCCCCACAGACCTGCACATGTTTATCGGTGAAGCAGGTTCTTTGGGTGAAGTCAGTGCTATCGCATTGCTTCTCGGATTGGTCTATATGCTGTACAAGAAGATTATCACGTGGCATATCCCCGTGTCTATCTTCGCATCTGTGATCGTACTGGCAGGTATTCTGCACCTGGCCAGCCCCACATCCTTCCCGGCCACTCCGTGGTTCCACCTGTTCTCCGGCGGTATGATGCTCGGAGCCATCTTCATGGCCACGGACTATGTGACTTCGCCGATGACCAAGTCCGGACAGATCCTTTACGGCTGTCTGATCGGTTTGCTGACCGTCGTGATCCGTACATTCGGGGCTTATCCGGAGGGAATGTCATTCGCCATCCTAATTATGAACGGTATGACACCTCTGATCAACACTTATATGAAACCTAAACATTTTGGAGGAAAGAACAAATGAAAAAGCTAAAATCTTCACTCCCCAATATGTTGCTCTCTTTGACGGGCTTCTGTATCGTTGTTTCTGCTGCTCTTGGCATGATGAACGAAATAACGAAAGAGCCTATTGCAAAGGCGGAAGTGGATGCTAAAGTCACCGCTATCAAGCAGGTAGTCAATGCCTTCGACAACAATCCGTACGAAGAGAGATTCGAAGTTGATGTAGATGGAGCCAAGCTCACCGTATTCCCGGCCAAAAAAGGTCAGGAAATAGTGGGTTACGCAGTAGAAAGTTATACCGACAAGGGCTTTAGCGGTAAGTTCACTGTGATGTACGGATTCGATATGGATGGCAAAATCCACGACTTCTCCGTACTCAGCCACAGCGAAACGCCCGGTCTGGGAGCCAAGATGCAAGAGTGGTTCCGAACGCCGGCCAAAAAAGAAGGACTGATCCAAGATGTACGTGGTGTACAGATGAGTGATACTCCTCTGACTGTTTCCAAAGACGGCGGTCAAGTGGATGCTATCACAGCCGCGACGATCAGTAGCCGAGCCTTTTTGGATGCTATGGATCGTGCCTACAGAGGTTTCAAAGCCGCTCAAGGCAGTGCCGGACAGACTGAGGCAACTGTCGATACTACTCAGGCTGATTCTACGATAAATACTAACACAGATAATACCGAAGCGCAATGAGTAAGAATTTGAGTGTTATTATAAACGGCATTATCAAGGAGAACCCGACATTCGTCCTCCTCCTCGGTATGTGTCCTACGTTGGCCACGACAACGTCGGCCATCAACGGTATGAGTATGGGACTGGCCACCATGTTTGTATTGATCTGCTCCAACATGGTGGTATCCTTGGTCAAGAATCTCATCCCCGATATGGTTCGTATCCCGGCTTTTATTGTGATCATTGCAGGTTTCGTGACGATATTGCAGATGCTTATCAAGGCTTATATGCCGGATTTGGACAAGAGTCTCGGTATCTTCATCCCGTTGATCGTGGTGAACTGTATCGTACTCGGTCGTGCAGAAGCCGTTGCATCGAAAAAAGGTCTGCTACACTCCATGTTCGACGGTATCGGTATCGGATTGGGCTTTACCCTCAGTTTGACTGTTCTCGGTATTGTCCGTGAGCTTTTGGGTAGCGGTAAGCTTTTCGACTTTGCAGTTTTCAATGAATCCTATGGAGCATTGATTTTCGTGTTGGCACCCGGAGCTTTCATCGCTTTGGGCTACCTGATTGCCTTGGTGAACAAAATGAAGAAAAAAGCATAAATCACTTAAGTAATTGGCATCATTATGGAATTTTTCATGTTATTCATAGCGGCGGTTTTCGTTAATAACGTCGTGCTGTCGCAGTTCCTCGGTATATGCCCATTCTTAGGCGTATCGAAGAAGGTAGACACCTCAATCGGTATGGGTGCAGCCGTGACATTCGTATTGGCACTGGCTACCTTGGTTACCTTCCTGATTCAGAAGTTCGTTTTGGATCGTTTCGGATTGGGCTTTATGCAGACCATTGCATTTATTTTGGTCATTGCCGCCTTGGTACAGATGGTGGAGATCATACTCAAGAAAGTATCTCCTCCCCTCTATCAGGCACTGGGTGTATTCTTGCCCTTGATTACGACGAACTGCTGTGTGCTCGGTGTGGCTATTTTGGTTATCCAGAAGGATTATACCCTGCTCCAGAGCTTCGTCTATGCAATATCCACGGCTATCGGTTTCACCTTGGCAATGGTTACTTTCGCAGGTATTCGAGAGCAACTCGATATGACCAATCTCCCCAAAGCCATGAAGGGAATACCTTCGGCACTCTTGGCTGCCGGTATATTGGCTATGGCTTTCATGGGCTTCAGCGGTATCGCCTAACGAGTAAAGAACAATAAATAGAGAGAGGGTATGCCCATCGCGGTGCATACCCCCTCTCTTGTTTTTTATTGTGACTTAGCCGTATGGAGAATCTCCCCGAACTGTCTGCCAAATCTTTTTCGTTCAGTTACGACAGATGCGATCCCGTTCTAAAAGATTGTACCGATCCGAATAGAAAAAGACAGAGGCTTGGAGGATTACAGACGAGGCTCGATTACTTGGCTACTCGTTTCCGGAAGCCTTGGTTCATCACAGTCTTATAAGAACCGTCTCCATCGGACAAGATAAGCATATAGTCCACACCGGAGAACTTGGCTGCAATAGCAGGAACACGCTCCGAACCGACCACCATAAAAGTAGTAGCCAAGGCATCAGCCGTCATACAATCGGGAGCAATGACTGTGGCACTCAGCACATCCGTCTGCACAGGATAGCCGCTAAGCGGATTGATCGTATGTGCATACTTCTTTCCATCCCGGACATAGAAATTCCGATAGTTGCCCGATGTCGCCAAGCCTCCTTTTCCACTAAGCTCTACGACGAGTTCGAACTCCTGCATCGCCAAGCCCAGACTGTCATCCTGCGGTTTACTTACTCCTATGCGCCAAGGCTTGCCTTGAGGATTGAGGCCATTGAAAGCAACCTCTCCTCCGATCTCCACCATATAATCCCCGATCCCATGAGCGGCCAAGGCTTCGCCCACCAGATCCGAAGCATATCCTTTGGCGATGGAAGAGGTGTTCAGCGTAGTGCGCGGATCATCCTTAACAACCGTCTCGCCGTCCAATCGTACCCTCCGGTAACCGACAAACGCCTTGATGCTATCAATCAACTGTGCAGTCACGTCTTCTTTATGTTCGAAGCCGAATCCCCAAGCATTGATCAGTGGAGAGCAAGTAATATCGTAAGAACCGCCGGAAACGGCTGCAATCTCCTGCGCCCGACGAAATACCCGGCGAAACATACTGTCAGTCCTGACCGGAAGATTCCGATTCACTCCGGCTATGATACTGGTACTGTCGAACGGATTAAGGGAATGATTGAAAGCTCTGAATACGCTATCCACTCGCTGTGAATGATCTGCCTCTCCCTTATATTTGATATGATAATAGGTATGGAATATCTCCCCCTGCAATACCGTATAGGCAGGTGCTTTCCGGCAAGAAAAAAAGGCCGCACCGAGAACGATCATCCCCGGAACGGCCGCTAAACCTGACCAACGTTTCATAATTTCTCGAAGCTGACTACCTCTTCAATGGATTTGCGATTGAAAGCCTCACGCGGAGGTACGGTCGGATCGCCATAGCCGAGAGCCAATATGGAAACAGGTGTCATGTGCGAAGGGATGTCGAAGATCTCCGAACAAAGAGCTTGATCGAAAGCACAGACCCACGTACATCCAAGTCCCAGACTATGTGCTTCCAGCATCATATAAGTCATGGCGATAGAGGTATCGATGTCTACCGAATCGCCCGCTCCTCGCTTCCATGCCCTTTGATGATCGCCAAGCGTAATGATATAGATGGGGGCACCCGGGAACCAAGGTTGTTGGGAACAGGGAGCCAAGCGTTTGCGGCCCTCTTCTTCTCTGACCACGAGGAAATGCCACGGCTGGTAATTATGTGCCGAAGGAGCTATGCGTCCGGCTTCGAGGATGGCCATCAACTTCTCTTCCTCCACAGGACGATCGATAAACTTGCGTACAGATCTGCGCGTGCGGAAGAAATCTTCTATCAAACGAAAATCTTGAGGAATCTGTTTCATTATATCTCTTTCTCTATTTTATAGTTGTTTCTGTCCGAAGCCTGGCGGCTGATCATCTCACCGACAAATCCGGTTAGGAACAGTTGCGTGCCGATAATCATCGCCGTCAGCGCGATGAAGAAATAAGGCCGATCCGTCACCAAAGGTGCCTGCGTATGCATGATTATAGCGGACAACTTATTGACAAGGACAACGGCCAAAGCTATGAAGCCGATTAGGAACATGCCTGAACCGAGCAGCCCGAAGAAGTGCATCGGCTTGCGTCCGAACTTGCTGATAAACCAAAGCGTAAGCAAATCGAGATAGCCATTGAAAAAACGGCTGATACCGAACTTGCTCGAGCCGTATTTACGCGCCTGATGCTGTACTACCTTCTCCCCGATGCGTCCGAAACCGGCGGATTTGGCCAAATATGGAATGTAACGGTGCATATCGTTGTACAACTCGATATTCTCCACTACCTCGTGTCGGTATGCTTTCAAACCACAATTAAAATCGTGTAGCTTGATGCCGGACAGCTTTCGGGCTGTAGCATTGAAAAGCTTTGAGGGCAGATTCTTGCTGAACAGAGGATCGTACCGCTTACGCTTCCAACCGCTTACCAAGTCATATCCCCCTTCTGTCACCATCCGGTACAGCTCCGGGATCTCATCCGGACTATCCTGCAAATCGGCATCCATCGTTATGACTACCTGCCCCTGTGTGCGGGCAAAACCGCATTGGAGACCGGCCGACTTGCCGTAGTTGCGGCGGAATTTGATCCCTTTGACCTCGGGATGCTCTGCTCGCAAACGTTCGATCACACTCCAGGAGCCGTCGGTACTCCCATCATCTACGAAGATGACCTCATAGGAATAGCCATGCTCATTCATTACACGCCTGATCCAGGCAAAAAGTTCGGGGATCGACTCGGCCTCGTTCAGCAGAGGGATTACTACAGAAATATCTATCATAACGAATGCATATTGTCCGACGCAGCCTTTCTTTTCAGGATCAGCCCTACCGGAATGGAGAACAAAGCTCCCCAGAAGAAGTTGGATGAAATATCATTGATCACACGCGACATGGGACGCACCTTGAGCATCTGCTCCATCACCTCGCGCCACTCATCGGTACCGAAGAGTTGGGTCATAAGTCCGGAGGACTGCTCCAGCTGTGCCATAATATCGGGCATGTGTGCCGGCATTATCTCGGCATAGAAATAGTAGTGAGGGATGGAAACCAATATAGCCGCGAAGAGATAGAGCAAAGTAGAAAACTGCCATCCATGCATAAAGCTGAAACGCATCTCTTGCGGTAGCACGTTCCGATAACGCTTTGTCAGGATATAAGCCAGAAAAGGGACGAAACAAGTGAGCGGAATATACAGCAGCAGCAAGAAAGGAATCCGGAATGCCAGCATCACGCAGATGTACTTCAGACACCAGAATGCACCAAAGATCAAACCCATCAAAGCACTGAGGCGAAAAAGATTGCTTCTATCTTCCATATACTATTATATTAAAACGGCTTTCCATGCGCCAAAAATACAACATTAGTCCGACTCATCTGCCCCCCCTTCCGACGACCACATACACAGGTGCTTCCGCTGAAGTAAGCTCAAAACCGATTCGACCGACTCCGTTTGGATCGAAACCATACGAAAAGCTTCCTCCCCTTTACCAAAGATAAAAATCGACTTCATCGAATAAAAAGAGGATACTATATAGGAGAATAATCAGTAGTAGTTTTTACTTCTCGATCAAAAGCTTAAGAGCTTTTCATCAAAAGATTAGGAGCTTTTTGAAGAGAAGCTTGCTCGTTTCTTGATCCGGTTAGTTTACACACCGAAATTTTTGTATTTGCAGTGTCCAAAAACGTGGCGCGTAAACTTTTTCGTTTTGGCGTGGGAACGGAAAAATTTACGCGCCGCAACGAAATTTTTTTGGTTCCGTTTTTCCCGAAAAGCGGTTTGAGTTTTTTCCGAAAAATGGTTCGTAATTTTGTTTCTTCTATTCTTCTCTCTTTCGGACGGTTTCGAGGACGAGAGGAAGATCTTTACTCCTTGCTTTGGATTCTATCGGTCTCGATTATTGGATTTTCGTTCTTTTACATTGTATTCTATATCAATAAGAAATGCTATCTTTGCGGTCGATATTCCTATGTATGGTCATAAAAGTGACCCGAATATGTGTGTCCACCATACGGGGCTAACAAGTTTAGTAGAAAGAAAGTAATGTACGTTATCGTAGACATTCAGGGACAGCAGATGAAGGTAGAACAAGGCCGTCGGCTGTTCGTGCATCACATCAAAGATGTAGAGAGTGGTGCAAGCGTAGAATTCGACAAGGTTCTCCTCGTCGATAATAATGGTGCTATCGCCGTGGGTTCTCCTTTGGTGGAAGGCGCTAAGGTGGTATGTGAAGTATTGACTCCTCTTGTGAAAGGGGATAAGGTGCTGATCTTCCACAAGAAGAGAAGAAAAGGATACCGCAAGCTGAATGGCCATCGCCAGCAGTTTACGGAAATTCTGGTGAAAGAAGTCGTTGCATAATCAAATCCACAAAACAGAAACACAATCATGGCACATAAAAAAGGTGTAGGTAGTTCCAAGAACGGTCGTGAATCGGAAAGCAAACGTCTTGGCGTGAAAGTTTATGGTGGAGAAATGGCTAAGGCCGGCAACATATTGGTTCGTCAGCGTGGCACCGTTCACCACCCGGGTGAAAACGTAGGTATCGGTAAGGATCATACTTTGTATGCACTGAAGTCGGGCGTGGTAGTATTTACTCGCAAGAAAAACGACCGTTCATACGTTTCGATCAAGACCGAATCATAAAGAAAGCAGAACGCTAATAAACAGTTAGGTAAATAGGGGGCGAATCTCTACAGGCTGTAACCGCCTTGGAGATTTGCCTTTTGTTTTTTTCGATATACTATGCTGACACTCAAGCAAATCATAGAAAATAAGGAAGAAGTGATCCGTCGCTTGGCGGTGAAGCACTTCGATGCAGCTGCTATTCTCGACGAAGTCATCTCTCTCGACAGACAGCGACGCGAAACTCAACAGAGTCTGGATGCTCGTTTGGCGGAGCAAAACGCCATTGCCAAGGAGATCGGAGCTTTGATGAAAGCCGGCAAGAAAGGCGAGGCAGAGGCCATCCGTACGAAAGTAGCCGATATGAAAGCCGAGAGCCACCATCTGGAAGAGCGGAAAGCTGATCTGGAGAATGCTATACGCCAACAGCTTCTGCTTATCCCGAATCTGCCGCATGAGTCTGTCCCTGCAGGCAAGACCGCAGAGGAGAATGTCTGTGTGAAGACAGGCGGCACAGTGCCGGAGCTTGGAACGCACAAGCTCCCACATTGGGATCTGGCCAAGAAATACGATCTGATCGACTTCGAACTCGGCGTCAAGATAACCGGAGCAGGCTTCCCTGTCTATAAGGGCAAAGGAGCACGCCTGCAGCGAGCTTTGGTCAACTTCTTCTTGGACGAAGCCCGCAACGCCGGCTTCACGGAGATAGAGCCGCCCTATGTGGTCAATGAAGATTCCGGCTATGGTACGGGACAGCTCCCCGACAAGGAAGGGCAGATGTACCATGTCACGGCGGACAACCTGTATCTGATCCCCACGGCAGAGGTGCCGGTGACCAATATCTTCCGCGATGTCATTCTCTCCGAGGACGAATTGCCCATTCTCCTGACCGCTTACTCGGCTTGCTTCCGACGCGAAGCCGGTTCGTATGGCAAGGATGTTCGCGGCCTGAACCGCCTCCATCAGTTCAACAAGGTGGAGATCGTCTGCATCGACAAGCCCGAACACTCCTACGAACAGCTCGATCAGATGGTCGGCTATGTCCAAGGCCTTGTAGATAAGTTGGGACTTCCGTGGCGTATCCTTCGCCTCTGCGGCGGAGATATCAGCTTCACTTCGGCATTGACTTACGACTTCGAAGTCTATTCGGCTGCCCAAGAGCGGTGGTTGGAGGTTAGCTCGGTGTCCAATTTCGAGAGCTTCCAAGCCAATCGTCTGAAGTGCCGTTATCGCAATGCGGATAAGAAAGTGGAGCTTTGCCACACGCTCAACGGTAGTGCCTTGGCCTTGCCGCGTATCGTGGCTGCTCTGTTGGAAAACAATCAGACAGCCGATGGCATCCGCATCCCCGACTGTCTGGTACCTTATACAGGCTTCTCGATGATCGATTGATAGTCGCTTCTCTTACTCGTCCTTTGGGTAGAAGTCGAGTTCGAAGCGGATATCTTCGCATAATTCATACAAAACCGGTGCTGTGTCTTGGCTCGATTCGGGCAATAGGCACAGTACTTTTTTTGTCCGTTCTGCGGAGCCTCGCCCGTACCGCTTGAGCAGAAGTGCGGAAGCGCGCCGAAGCTCCGTTTTCTGCTCCTCATCGGAGAGATGGAGAATGGCCAATGCTAAGAGTTTCTCTGCCGGCGCATTTTCCGGAAAGATGCCGCGTGTAAACAATCTGGCTGCAAGCGTCAATACTCCCGTCATCATGTCAGGGGTAGTCTCTTTGCTCTCGATCCATCGGCCGATGCTCCGGATCGCTTCGGGCATTCGCTCCAGCAGATTGGCTGTCAGTTGCTCGCGAAGTTCCACGTTGTCGGCCTCTCGGAGGAATCTCGTTGCCTGCTCATGAGTCAGTTCTTCGGCCGGAAAAATCATCGTGGCGAGTATCTTCGTCTCCCTTACATCGCGTCTCCACAGATAGTCGGCCAGTGGAGCGGAAGCGTCGGCCGTGCGAGCCAGTCGGAGCAGATGTTCGCGAGTGACTCCAAAGTTGATGCCGTAGTGGAGTCCTTTCTCACGCATACTGGCCGATAGTACACCGTCCATCGCCCGTCGGAGGTGCGAGCGCAATCTTCGTGCCTCCTGCAAAAGCGGACTGTCTGTAGGCAGGAAGCTATATTCTGCACTGTAGCGAAGCATTTGTTCGGCATAGCCTTCCGTGTATTCTATCGTTGCATCCGTAAGCCTGCCCTCCGAATTATATACGGGTCTCAACCGAGGATTGACAAATCCCTTATACGGAGCAATATCCAGCTTGGCATAGCGCATCAGTACTTCCTCGTGCAAGAGCGGATCCACGTGGACGGCATAACGCTCTACCAACGCCTTGCCGGCGGTATAGTCGCCCTCGCTCTTGATGCGTTGCACCTCGGTCAGCAAACCGGCAATGATCGCACGCACCGCTTCGTAGTCCTTGATCACGAGTGCCGTCTTGCCCTCTTCGCAGACCAGCGACATAGCCCCCGGCCGCTCGGCATGCTCCAAGACGTAGCGAGCTATGAGTGCACGGTTGCGCATATGCGCCTCCTCTATCTCCTCTCCTCGCTTGATACGCACGAGTTGGGTCATCAGACCGTTGAGCATGTATTTGTAATAGTTGGCTTTGTAAGCATCGGGATCGGTCAAAAGGCCTAATTCGATCATTTTGGGATCGGCCAGAAAATAGAGGGCGAAGAGGTCGGCGCGCGTCTCCTCCAGCGTGGAGGCGTGTTCTCCAAGTGCATCGCCTGGTACACCGGGGAGCAACTGTCCGCTGCCATGTCCGAGGCATTCGTGCAGGTCGGTGTGGAGACTGTCCGTTAGGTCGGCATGCAGCTCTACGTGTCTGCGTACTTCCTCGTCGGGGATAAACTCCTCGTACAGACCTGTCCCTCGCGCGGCATGGTTGTATGCATCCGTGATATTGTCGATAGTGACGGACTTGGATCCGTGTTCGGCACGAATCCAGTCGGCATTCGGGAGGTTGATTCCTATCGGTGTGGCAGGATAGCTGTCGCCGGCTATGGTCAGTACATTGACCACCGTAGCCGATATACCATGGGGATTCTTCTTGCGGAAACGTGCGTCAATCGGCGAATGTGCTTCGAACCAACCGGCATGTTCGCTGATGATGCGCGTACGTCTGCCGGCTTCTTCGTCCTGCATGTGTACCAGTCCCTCCCAACTGCCGTGTATGCCTATCGGATCGGCATATACTTCGGTGAATCCGTTGATAAAATCGATCCGAGTACGATTGTTTTCCACCCAGCGAATGCAGAACCGGTCGTACAGCCTGACGTCTCCTGTGCGGTAATAGTCGCACAGCAGTCGTATGCATGCGGCCTGTTCCTCGTTCTCAGTGTATGGTATGGCAGCCTCCAAGGAAGCGACTACAGCTTCTATGGCCGGGCTGTACAATCCGTCTATACAGCAAACCTCGTCTTTCAATTCGCCCGAAGTCGAACGGATCAGACGGGTATTCAGTCCGAAGCTCGGCGGACAGCTTCTCTCGTTTTCGGGAAGAGCTTCTATCAGGTTTTTGTAATGGCTTTCCGCTTCGGCTCGGGTGATACCCGGTGCATAGAAATTGACCGAAGAAGCCTTGATAATATCCTCTTCGCCGCTCTGCTCGGTCTGTTTGGGTAGAAAATCGGTATCGTACAGTACGCGCTCCAAGAGTGCCTGCTCTTCCGGCTCCAGCTCCACGCCCGTCACTCTCAGGGCTTCTCGCAAGAACTCCGGACTGAAACGGGCAATGAATTTGGCTCCGCTGTAATGGTGGTGAATGCCGTTGGCAAACCAGATACAGAAGAGGTATTCTTCCAGCAGGGCAAAGTCGTCGGTTCGTTCTGACTTGCTAAGATGGGTGTAAATACGCTCCATCAGACTGCGTACCCAGAGGTTGTAGCGGCAGTTCTGTATGGTTGTAATATCCCGTCCTCGCAGGGCTGCTTCCGATAGGTGGTAGCAAAGCATCCTCTGCTTAGGGGTCAATGTGCCGAAGAGATCGGCTCGATAGCTGAGTACTTCTATATCTGCAAATCGGGCTACGCGCTCTCCCGATCGGTGTTGGGTTGTTTCTTTTGTCATTGTGATTGGGGGCTTTGAGTCAGTAGGGGAGGGGAGTAGTTCTCTCCCGTATAAAACCACGTGGTGCAAATTTAGGACAAAGGCAAAGAATAAAGCGGAGCATAGCCACAGACCGATCCGATACGGCATACTCAAAACCCGACTGAAAAATCGATACATGAGAAGTATCCTTTCCTTTTCTTCGCACATTTTCGTTCGCGATTTACGAACCGTAAATGAGCAGATTGTGGCGTGTGTTTTCCTGAAAACACGAACCAAAACTATTTCGTTCTCGCGCGTAAATTTTTTCCTTCTCGAGACCTTTGCACGGCG